>JAEEGL016863733.1_pt1 | contig 17600 bp, 16 predicted proteins | sample 9134231 | NCBI WGS metagenome assembly JAEEGL01 (sample SAMN16246548, study PRJNA631951) | gut metagenome | biome: gut microbiome; feature: rumen; material: fiber-attached | host: Bos | place: Iran: Karaj | collected 2018-10 | reverse complement strand
TATGACTTTCGAAATAGGCGGTAAGAACAAAAGCGCCAAGCAACTTGCAAAGCTAGATTACGAAAATGCATACATAGTAAAAGACGACATCGAGCATCCTGCACTACACCACATACCATTATGGATGTTCGGCTTCCTGTATTAGTTCCAATCACCCGCTAACCTTTTAACTTTTTAACTTTTTAACTTTTTAATATTTTAATATTTCAACCCCTTGACCCTCGACTCCCGACCCTCGACCCTTGACCCTCATCCCTCCATTCCCTCATAAAAATGTAGTTTTTTATAATTATTCCCTCATAAAAGTGTAGTTCTTCTTGTTTTTTCCCTCATAAAAATGTACTTTTGCGTACTGAAAATTATGAATTCAGGGAGTACAACTCCCAATTTACATAAATTATGGCATCAGAATGTAAGCGTCCAAAAGTGGTTATATGCCTTTTAGGGCAAGCGCTTGAGGGCACTTGCCTGTCGAGAGGCTATCGTCATCGGTAGCATGTTGTCATAGTCTGTACGACCGGACTTCATTTTAAAATGTTACGACAGCAGGAGTATTAATCCACATCGTGTTTGATGCTTTCAGCAGTGCTCCCGTTTCTTCCTTTACAGTCAGGATATCATCTTGATTAAAATAGCTGGCATCAAACGGATCCAAGGGTTCCGTCCCCGGTGTTGAGATCACAAGATATTTCTTGAACAGAGAATCATCGAATTCCTTCTTTTCTTCAAAAATATATTTGCACGTGGACTTCAACTGCCCTATGCCCTCCAACATATTCGAGTACAAATTCTTTGGCTTACAGTATTTCAACTCTAGAAAAATCATCCAGCCCTTCCTGTTGTCGTTCCTGTCTGCATATAGGATGCACTCACATTGTGGTACCTTAGTCCCATCCAGTCTTGTGAACACTGCCGGATTATGCTCGTTGTTCACAACTCTGAACGGAAAACCTTTTTCGTTATGTACGACAAATGACGGTATAATACCATTCTCCTCTATCAAGATGGTCACCCCCTTATAATTCACAGGTTCAGCATGCGGTTTGTTTATATAACCTGTAAAATCAGCGATGAACACAGGAACAGAAAAGAGCTCGCTATTCATCATACTCCAGCAAACTATTGAAATCCCCCATCACCTGACGCATCACCTCGTTGAAATAGTTTTTTCGTATAAGGCCTCTGGCATCCTGAATGGTCTTGTGCGGTTCGTTCTTGTCGTTTCTCACGCAGCCATCCTTTATAGACCATACTGACACATCCTCAGGATTCAGCGCGTGTTTCATACTCTCTATCTGCAATACAACCTCCTTATCAACTTTGTCTTTCACCAGATAAGCCAACATGCAATTATTCAATGCATATAGTATGTATGGACTATGTGTTGTCATCACAAGATGATGATTCCGACCATGGTTAATCTCCGAAATCAGGTGATACAACAAGTCCATCTGCGTTTGTGGGAACAGGTTCTGTTCTGGCTCTTCAACAATAAACTGTGTATGCGAATACACCCGTCCCTGGATGAAACCGCGCAATCTCTCAACCAGTTCTGCCTCAGTTTCATTGGCATTGCCAGAAAGATGAGCCAAAATATTCCTCACCCGTTCGTTCTCGGCCGGAGAGAAAGGTTTATTCTCTTCATATATACCACTTGAAAGCCACTTGACCAGAACGACCAGCGGTACGATGCTCTGGAATCCACTGGAAGCTGATGTCAAAGGAATGACTCCATCCTTACCCATCGTCAAATAGTCGCGGTCAACTCCTTTGTTATAATAATAACCTAATCCAAGATTGGTAACAGGTATTGGACTCTCTTTTGTATAATGACGTTTTGCGTCAAACCAGTCATTGACGAAACTCTGCAGATTGTCATTCTTGTCAGAGTAGTCTTTTAGATTTGGTACAGCCGATACGAAATTACGCTCTGCAGGGATATACACAACCTTTGGATTTACATGCTTATCCACTGCCGACAAAACTATTTCCTTTTTGTTATAGGTGATTGAATTGTACTCTCCGAAAGATTTGGGTATGGGTATAGCGTTTACATCCTTCCAGTTATAGGCAAATATCACATTGTCACCAACATAAAGTATGACCGACTTCTCCGAGAAAAACTCCTCCATGTGATGAAATGACCCCAATCGTTTTATCAAACCATCCGCAGCAGTACGATTTGTTGCTTCATTTACCTTCTCCAGCCAAGAGCAAAAACTGATAATTTTGGCGATAGTACTTTTACCACTGCCTTGAGGACCGATGAACACGTTTACTTTGTTCAGGCGTATGTCTACACTTTTTATTGGTCCCACATTTCTAATAATCAGCCGACTCATAACTAAACCAAGTTTTTCACCTGCAAATATACGATTTTTTGCTAATATACAAGGAAAAAGCAAAAAATTCTCTCATCTCTAACCCCTAACCCCTTTAACCCTTTAACCTTTTTAATATTTTAATGTTTTAATATTTCAACCCGCTAACCGCTAACCACTAACCGCTAACCACTAACCGCTTTTTTACGGTTTTTCCTCGGATGATGTCTATAGTTGCAAAGCAACGGGTTATGATGACAGGGTTTGTGCAAGAGCTTGTTCTTAGATGGGTGCATCCCTCACCCATCTCTCGACCCCCGACTCTCGACCCTCATCTCTCAACCCTCCTACCTGAAACTTGAATCATGAAACTATGCTGTAAACTGAGTCTGTTTTCAGGTTACTCGTAACCTATGGTTTTTGCTTTCCAAGTGTATAACCTGACGAAGGCAGGTGCAGGAGTTTAAAACATAAGGACATGGGAGCTCGTTCACAATGGACTTGTGGTTTGAGCTACTGCAATAGTCTATAAAGACTTATGCTCTTGGAAGGAGTTTTTACTGTTTTTGTTTCAATTCTTTTCGTCCTTTCCGTGTTTTTCGATGTTTACGGAATACAAAAAATCTGCGTTCTCTGTGTCATCTGTGTGAGGCTAAAAGAATTCGTCCAATTCCTTCTCTAAACACTGCTATTTAGCAAGATCAGTCTCTCAAGCACCCGATGGGCACCACATACACCCCGTCCTCTCTGCGGTAGGCGTACTGACCCACGCCTATCAGCACCATCATGAACGACGGAGCCTTCATTTTTCCTGTGTCAATCTTTCCTGCCAAGTCCTTCAGAGCGTCAGCACCATCCTCTATCTTGTCTTCACCGCCCAGTTTAACCTCCACTAGTCCATAGCGACCGTCTCTCAGATGCACCACAGCATCACACTCCAGTCCGTTTTTGTCACGGAAATGGTACACCTTGCCATTCAGTGCCTCGGCATACACCCGCAGGTCACGAACCGCCATGGTCTCAAATAGCAAGCCGAAGGTATTCAGGTCGTTAATCAGGTCCTGAGGGCCAACGCCCAATGCCGCCGTAGCGATAGACGGGTCTGTGAAATACCTTGTATCCGAGGTGCGTATGGCAGTCTTTGAACGAAGGTTCGGGTTCCAGGCCTCGCTGTCCTCAACCACGAAAATCTCCTTCAACGCCTTATGATACGAGGCAATGGTATCCTCCGACAACGAATCAACCTCATTGGCCATCAAATCTTCCTTGATGGTGCCGAATGACGCCTGAGTGCCCTGATTCGTTGCCAGCGAGCGCAAAAAGCGATGTACACGAACAGGGTCACGGTCCACGCCGTCTACCTTCTGAATATCACGTTTTTCCACCGAATCCACATAGTCAAACGCCTGATCCAGCGCAATCTCGCGCTCCATATCCACAGCCAGCGGCCATCCGCCACGGCAGGTCAGAAAAGCCACCTGTTCGATATCCATACGGTTGATGGCACCAATCTGTTCAGGAGCCGTGAACAGTTCTGCTAACGACACCTCACCGCTCGATTCCTGCGACTCCCACAGGCTCATCGGACGCATCCTGAGCCAGCCAATGCGACCAGTACCGGAATGAATCACCTTACTCATGTCGGGCGGTACAGACGAACCCGTCAGGATGAACTGCCCTAGCGGCCCGTGGTCAGACTCAAACCTCACGCTATCCCACAACTGCGGAGCCACCTGCCACTCGTCAATCAGTCTCGGGAATTCGCCTTTCAGAAGCAGTTTCGGGTTCAACGTGGACAGTTGTATATTCTGATCCACCATACCCGTCTCCGTCATATATTTCACACTCTTGGCAATCTGTTCAGCCGTGGTAGTCTTTCCGCACCACTTTGCACCCTCAATGAGCACAGCCCCCTTACCGGCCAGTTTACGTTGTAACAGGCTGTCTGCTATTCTTTTCTTATATGTATTCTCCATATCAAATCGGCATAAATTGCGGTGCAAAGATACATATTTCTTTTTCTTATTCACCCATTTGGACAAAAATTATTCACCCATTTGGACAAAAATCGTTCACCAATTTGGACAATTCTCTTCCTTCCTCCATCAAAAAGACTGTTTTCCCGGTTTTTCCTCGGATGATGTCTATAGTTGCAAAGCAACGGGTTATGATGACAGGGCTTGTGCAAGAGCTTGTTCTTAAGCACAAACCAATGACAGCAGAACATAGGTTCACAGAACCGAGACATCAGGAGAGGTTGTTTTTCTAGGTTTTGGTAAATATTCGTAAGATTCGATAGATTAGTGGTAGTTAATTCTTCAACGAATCTAGGTACTCTTGATGCAAATGATAGTATTTGCGCATGAATAGCAGATAGCCACAGGCTAAGAGAATGCAGATGCAGATAAAGTATCCCCAATGCCATGCCGGAGTGTTCGGGATTAACAACATCACCACGGAAATTGCCAGCTGCAGCACCGTATATATTGCCGATACCACTGTGTGCTCCATACCCAGCTCATTTGCCATCAGCTGAAACGCATGCTTGCGGTGAGCCTCACCCAGGTTCTCATGCAACATAATACGGTGCATGATGGTCAATACAGTATCAACACCGTAAACTACCAGGAAGACAATATAGGTAAAGTCTCCTGTGCTCAGTATCAGCTTACCAAGGGCAAATATCACTATAAACGCAGCACCTACGCTGCCTACATCACCTGCAAAGCACTTTGCCTTGCCCTTGGGCCTGTAGTTAAAGAAGCAGAATACCAGGTTAGCCAGCATCGCAACAATCAGCAACCGCTCATCCACAAAACCCTCAACACTACCTAACCTACCTAAGCCATTAACCAACGCAAGCGGTATCAATACCGCAAAGGTATATCCCCCGTTTATGCCATTTATGCCATCCATGAAGTTGTAGGCATTCGTAATACCTACACACAGTATAAGCCCCAGGATTACAATCCACCAACTCTCCCAGTTCAGTATGCCCCAGCACTGGAACATCAGGGCCATTGCTGCAAACTGGAATACCAGTCTCACACTGTCAGGCAGCGAATGAATATCATCCACGAAGCTGATACCAGCCACCAGCGTCAGACCAAGCAGGAACGTCCACATCTCCAATCCGAAGAATGCTGCATACAGCCACATTCCCAGCATATAGATAATGCCACCTCCGCGCAAGACAATTGTCTTATGCGAACTCCGCTCATTCGGTTTGTCGATGATATTGCACTTGTCCGCAATCCTAAAATAAACCAGTTCCACCACCAACAATATAGCAGTGATAATCAGATATGTTAGCAACATAAATTTAAAGCTTTTAGTATAGATGTTATTTATTGAATAACCTCCAGCATTTATGCCATAGTTTCCAAGGAACCATCCACATCACCTCATTTGGATAATGTGTCACCATCATCCTCCAACGGGCAAAAGAATTTCTATTCAATCCATCTTTACGCGAATGTCCGAAATTCCCACCAGTCATTATCTCCTTTAGGACGAACCGCCCTTCTACCTCGTTAGGTTCACACAATAAATCATTATCAGGAATACACATTACATACTTTATAATCCACATAACAGCAGCGCAGAACTTCATCATGCCCAGGCTTTGTAAAACACCCGAAGCCACCCTACGCTCCTCTTTATCAAGGTCCATTAGCACATAATAGTAATCTACTATATGACGCAATCCAAGACCTTCTTCCATTAAGTGGTGGAAACAATGCGTCAATTGATACACCGCATCAAAAACAGCATTAGTTTCAACAAAACCATGCACATTAACAGGCTTGGCAAAAATAACACGTTCCTGCTCTGAAAACCACTTTTGCAGTCGTGAATTATGCACAGGGGTGTATAGCCAAATAGGATGGAAATGCACCTCAACAGGGACATCATCATATATCTTCACGTCCACGTGATGCCATACCATTTGCCCCATATCACACTGCTTTCGCAGCCAATCCACAACTACACTCCTATTACCTTTGACCCATAAATCAATATCACCACATTGTCTGTACTTTGGATTAGGATACCTACATGCTGCACTCAAGCCCTTCAAAATGCAGACCTCAAAACCAGCATCTTTAAACATTTTAGTCAACTCCCTTGCATGTTCTATATGCAAAGCATACGTTGATTCATTAATATTGTATTCTCCTATATATTGCAAGAGAATAACTTTTGGTGGCAACTGTTCTTTTGGCAACCTTTCCAAACCATTGATAAGAACACTTACAATCGCCTGACGCTCCGCTTCATAAAGTACAGAATCCCATTCTTCAACAGAAAACCTACGTGATAGACAGTCCCTGGTGCCTATGGCAATCTGTAAAAGTTCAAACAATAGTTGATACATACTATTACTTGAATGACTCCAGCGTTCTCTTCAATCCCGTCCTTGCATCCACCGGCATACGCTCTACGCCTAACGCAGCTTTTATCTTGGCATTTGACGATATGTAGTTCTCAGTCAGTTTGCGCAGACGCTCAGACGTAAGCGGCAGATGCAACCATCCGCCAACCTTTGCAATGCCATTCATCAACCCCTTGGGCAATTTCCATATACGCGGTTTCCTGCCCAGCGACACACAGATTTCCTCAATCAGCTCGTTCGTGCTCAGCGGCTCATCGTCACCCATGTTGTATATTCCACTCGGCACATCCCCAGTCAGTACACCATTCACTGCAAAGCAGACGTTCTCGACTGATGTAAAAGTCCTCTTGTTCTCAAATGCGCCCAATGGCCAAGGCAGTCCCTTTCGGACAGCATTGTACAGAAGGTTCAGGTTTCCCTTGTTGCCTGGTCCGTGAATCATACACGGACGCATAATATACACGTCCTTGGACGTGGGTTTAAGATGTTCAAGCTGTTCAAGGGGGTCAAGGGGATCCTCTCTTAAACTCCTTAAACCATTAAACTCCTTAAACTTGTTGAGAATGTAATTCTCAGCAGCAATCTTACTCTCCCCGTAAGGTCCTACGGGAGCAGGGACCACATCCTCCGTCAGTATGCCATCTACCCTGTCAGCAGCAGACTTGGCTGTACTGAAGAAGATAAACTTCCCACACCGTGGCTGTGCCATGAAATAGTCAAATATCTTTACCGTCAGCCCGCAGTTTATCTTCATATACACATCCCTCTGCCCCTTTCCGCCAGACTTCACATCATGAGCCTTGCCGGCCAGATGTATTATGGCATCCACATCAGGAATCCCACCGTCTTTATCCAACCAATCCCAGGAGAAAGTATATTTTATACCATCTTTGAACGGAGATATAATATCTAAACCATAGATAGTATGCTCCTTCTTCAGAGCCTCTACCAGATTGGAACCCACGAATCCGTGGACACCCGTAATAAGTATTTTCATATTTTACTTATTATTAATTCATAAACAATGTGCCAATAAAAAACATCAGAAGAGAATATTAATCTATATATTAATACCTTCTTCATTCGAATAATTAGAAATACAGAAATACCTCACAGGGTGAACATCATACGATGCCCACCCTTGTAGATGTCAAGAAAATGTTATAGTATCTTAATCGTCCAAAAGTGGTCGCAAAACTTTTAAGGCAAAGAAAAGCCTTTGGGGCTTAGTTTACTTCTATAAAGTGCAGCACGTTCTTCTGTTATTTTTTGCAATGCCTCGAGACCGTTTTTCAGCAGGGGCCATATTCGATCGGCCAGTTCGAACATGTTGGTAGAGAATAACGTTGGAATGCCATTGCCATCTACAACATAGGTAGTACGCGCGTTCTTAATATTTGTCTCTATATCGTAGAGGGCTTTGATTGGGTTAACACCTCCTGTCCTGATGTGCACAAATCTTTTAACTTCGGAACTGAAAGCTTCATGGTTTTTGGGTGGCACAAATCCATCCAGCCTGTCCGTCCGCTTTGAATAATAGAGCCAGACCTCAAAACAAGGATTGCTAATTACCATCTTGATACCCTGAGTCTCCAAGCGCGGTTTGAAAGTAATTATATGCGGCATGAAGTTATCAACATCGGTCACCACATAATAATCATCGGGATACTCTGTACTTGCAGAACTTCTATATGCTTTCGTCTCAGTTTCAGCATATGTGAACACTCTCGGTTCATGATTGTCATAGAAACGATCTTCGGGCAGTATCTTCAGCTTCAACATCGGGAATAGTGATGGATTAAGATTCACCAACTTGAAATAATCAAGTTCCCTGACATTGCCACCTGAAAATATAACCACAAAAGCCTTGGGAGGAACGGCTCCCTCTCCCTTGCTGTAGCCGACCACGGTTTCTATGGATGATTCCGACTTATCAGTTACCACTGGTCTTACCTTCTTAGCCACGCCAGCCTCACGGAAAGCATCACCTTTATTGTATCCCATGTTCTGAATCCTTGTCGTACTGACCTATATCGGGTATGCCGCCATAGCGTCCCTCGCGATAGCCATGTTCCACATTGATGGTAGCATGAATCTTGTAGTCATTAAAACTACTCAAGCTGGATGTTCCTCCCTGTTTCTCTACCTTCCACATCTCGTCAACACGCATAAGAAGTTGCTGGTTCATCAGACGTGTCTCGTGGGTAGTAAATATTAGTTGACCGGTAGAATGGCTTTCGGCATAGTATCGCACCAGTTCAAAAATCAGCTCAGAGTGAAAACTATTGTCAATCTCGTCTATCACCACCACACGACCGTTGTAGATAGCCTCGAAAATAAGTGGTATCAGCGTGAGCAAACGAACAGTACCATCTGACTGGCTATCGATGTCCATATAGCCTTTATGTCCGTCAAGTCCTGTCTCTCGGAAAAGGAATTCCTGTACTATCTGTTTGCCCCCTTTTTTCACAATATTGAACTCATTTCTACGGTCTTTATGACCTGTGAGCAACTTGTAGCCATCTGGAATGACAACACCATCACGGGTAGCCTTGGCGAAATTACGGCCGTTCTTAGTCTCTAACCATTTATTGAACTCAAACTCCTTAACCTCCAGCCCCTCGTTTATCTTCAACCATACAAGCAGTTTGTTGGTAAAATCGAGCAAGGGCTTGTTCTCGCTCATCATAGTTATCAAGGCATTGATTTGATAGTTGAGTGTGGCAACGGTTAAAATATCCGTAAACCAATGGTAAGCCTCAGCGACTTCCTCTCCTCCAAGTACCGGAAAATCTTTGTTTAGCGACAGCACGGAAGAACGACTGCTTTTTTCCAAGAGTGCCTTCGAGGAGTCCATATTAACCACTACAGGCCCTGTAATATCAGACCCAGAACGATGGAACAACAATCGATTGTTTGTTCTGCCAAGACCAGATTCCCATAACGCCTCATCTATGTCACCATTTATTGCGACCTTGTAGATGTATGTTCTACCGCTAACAAACTCGACCAAAAGTTCAAACGGTTTCTTATCGTCGGATGTCAGATTATAACGATAGTCCTCAAAGTCCACACGCTGATGGAAGTCCTTATCGGTTACAAAAAACTTCAAAAACTGAAAAGCCTTGATCAGATTTGTCTTTCCCGAAGCATTGGAACCATAGACAACAGCTTCCTTTAGCAGGGGTGTTGCTCCGCTGGTATAGATATGACTAGTGAAGCGTTCCCTCTTGGGATTCGGAAACATATCAAACATCGTCTCATCGTAAAACGAGAGAAAACGTTTCATTCTCAGACGTAAGAGCATAACGTATAATTGTTGTTTGGCGATACAAATATATAAAACATTTTCTATTATGCGATATTTTTTCGCGTGAGATTTTCACGCCAATATTGTCAAAACTGTTATTTTTAACATTATTTAGCGTCAAGGCTGCAAATCTTCGAGATCATCATATCATTTATGCACAATCCTGCTGGTTGGCAGAATAACGAATTATCTTTTAAATTTATTCTTAATCATTTTAGACTTCTTCTTTTCTTCCCAATACATCTTAGGCACTGCCAACATATATCCAAAGACACGTTTCAACTGCTTCTTAGGCTCTTTGAAGATACGCTCCAACCAAATGAAACGTAAACCTCCAATCTCCTTCCTGTTATTGTGCAAATCACCCGTATAGAAGTTAAATGCAGCCCCAATACCAAAGAGAACACCTTGCTCAATATACGGGAATATGTTTGAGATAAATGTCTCCTGTTTTGGAGCTCCAAGACTCACCCACACGATATCCGGTTTCAACTCGTTTATCTGCTTGGCTATAGCTGGATAGTCAAACTGGTCAACAGGAACAAACGGAACATCCACGTGTTGCATATCCAGATTTAAGCCATTCTCTGCAACCTTAGCCTTTATTTGCTCCACCTTAGATGCAGTATTGCCTACTAACACATGCTTATAAGGACGTTCTATATAATACTCGAATACCTCCGGTCCATTATATGCAGAATATTTCGTACCATAGATGCTATTAACCATTTTCGAGATGGAACTACCGTCACAAGTATTGATAGTAGCATTCTTAACTATTTCGCGGTATTTAGGATCTTTCTGAGCAATGGTAATCACGTTTGCATCTACGACGCATACATACGCCTTCTCTTTCTCTATGATATGTTTCTCTACAATATCCCTAAATACTTTAGAGTCAAATTCTATATGTATATTAAAGACATCCATACTATTATATTTCAACTTCTACTCAGATCATGGTAACAAAGCATCCTGTCGCTCTGCCATGCAGGCGGCCGACAGCTACAAAAAACAAAAAGAGTACTATGGGGAAATTAATTACTCTTGAAACTATTTAAAAGAAGAAAGAAGAAAATTACTGAGATACCCTATTATATATTTCTACCATTCTCCTGGCTTTATAATCCCACTCAAATTGTTTTATTCTCTCTTTACAATTTTCAGATAGTCTGCGTAATCTATCTCTATCATTATAAAGTACACGAATGGCATCTGCGAAGTCTCTCACAGACTGCTCTGGATTACTCAATTGGATTTTCACGCCTATCGTGTCATCGACCACTGTCCCAAAACCGCAAGTATCAAAGCAAACTACAGGCAACTGATTCTGAATGGCTTCCATGACAACAGTACTAGTAGCATCCATAATACTTGTAAAGAGGAATATATCCGATTGCTGCATCAATCCGTTTATCTCATCATGATGCACTTGTCCGTGCCAAACAATTTTATCCCCAACATTCAGAGTCTGAGCCAGTTTTTGATATTTTTCTTTATCACCACTACCAGCCACATGCAGTTTCATCTTCAGTTCCTTTAATTCAGCAACTATTCTGATGGCAATATCCAATCTCTTGCGGAAGTCGAACTTACCGCACCAAAGCAAATTAAATGTTCCTGACGTATTAACATTACGTGCAACGTGTTCAATCACCTCACATCCGGTCTCATTAATCAGATAGACATGTTTGTGATAGAAATTCTGAAGTTTCTTCTGACATCCACTTGTTGCTGCGATAATAGCATCAGCCCTTTTCACTGCACTGCGAACATTAGGCTGGTAACGATATTGCAATGAATTTATGAGATTCTTTAAACGGTTGAAAAGAATGGTCTTTGCACCAGCTCCTTTCAGATAGGCTATCGGCATCGTCTCCATACCGCCAACCGGCCCCCAAACGAATTTCGGCCCCTTTATCTTCCATAACAGTCCTGGCTCACGATAACCTATCATATTCAATTGATGGATAATGTCAATCTTTTGCTCAGCACAAATCTGTCGTGCAATCTCCAAGGTTCGCTTCTGCCATTGTCTGTAATGCCAATAGAAGCGCCAGTCGCCTTGATTCCAACACATCCTACGTACCTCAGGAGTTACAGGATTGAAATAGAAATGCATATTCTTTCCTTGTGGGAGGGTTGGAACTACGGCTTCTATCTTATCACGGAATTCTTCTTCTGTAATAATAAAGAGTTTGCAATATTTTGCGAGATTGACACACCAATTCCATGCCATCCCAGGTTCACTACCCCAGTTAGGAGCTATTGCGTATGCGTCTATAAGTACGTTTAACATAATAAAATATAACAATTATTCTACAATATGTGAATAGCAAAATCTTACCCCTCCAACAAGCAAGTTTAAAGCATAACCAAGAACTATACTAACTGCAATGTATGTGACAAGTGCTAACATTGGATTGTCAATGAACATCATTAATGAGTAATTTCCTTCACTAACTATGTTGAACATTAAGTAAATCTCAAAACTTATTGAGGATACTACACTTATCAATTTATTACCTACTGAATTTTTCCAGATACATATGCCTAATATCAATATGCTCACACAGCAAACAGCACCAAGCCATTTGGATAAAGAATGATTATAGGAATCATATAAATCAAAATAGAAAAGGCATAAAGCAAATGCATTTATTAATGCAACAATAGGAATAAGTTTTAATAAACCTAAATTCTTAGACCATATTATAATTTTTGGAGCATAAAATAATACAACTATAAATAGCCAAAGCCACATTAGCATATAACCGGGAAGACCTTTATTTTCTATAATATAATCTATTATAAATGCAAGTATTCCACTTAGGAATACTAATACAGGTCTACTAACACGGATATTATATAATAAGTTTTTATAAAACCTAGAAAATACAAATGTAGCAATATAGCACAATGCAATCATTGTTAAAAAATAGAGATGACCAAAATTTGGAATCTTATCAAACCAAGAAAGGTAACATAATTGCATAAGTATGTCTTTAACTGAGAGGCTATAGCCTTCCACAAAAAACAAGAATAGGAACATAAGGACTAGAAAAGGATAGTATGTCCAAGACAATCTACAAAATCTTTTTTTTATAAAGTCGGCTCCATAAGAGGGCCTACCTTTTGAGTTCCATGTAATTCCAAGTAACATGCCTGACATCACAATAAATAAAGTAACAAACGTGTTACCACAGTAATGGCCAATAAAACCAAGTTTCTCATAATTATGACAATAATGGCATATTAGAACACCGCCAATTGCCAATGTTCGCAGATAGTCAAAAGATACTATTCGACTTTTCATTTCCCCAAAAATAAATAACAAAAACACCTATTTTGGGATAAAACATACGTTAATCCTATACCTGATACAGCACATATAATGTAAAATGTTAAAGTATATGACATTGAAGTAGTAGAATCGAAATATTTTTCTATCAAATGATAATAATCTAGCATGTGAGCCACAAACGCATGTACAATATAGATTCCTAAAGATGATGTGCCTAAATAACACAATGCCTTATTTAAATAATTATCTAATTCTGTAAAACAATATGGTGATAGACCGATTAAAAATAATGCACCTAATGTTGCAGAAAGGTATCTATATCCATAAATAAGAATAGTCGCTTGTACCATATCAAACCCCAAAAGGGGAACAGGAATCTCATGTCCTTTCCAAAATATGGCCGTCAATAACCAACTAGCGCCTAAAAAGAGACACAAACTTTGTGTAATTTTTATGTCATATTTACGAATAAAAGAACCAAGAATATAGAAAAAAAAGTAAAATGATATGAACTGCAAACCACATATCCTCCAGTCAAATACAGCCATCAATGCAATTAAAAGAATGTTTTCAAAGAATAAAATTATAGTCCTATTAACATGAATAATTTTGGAAATTAGTTCAACTAATACTGTAAGTACAATAATAAAGAACAAAGTATAAACAAACCAGTAACCTCTATCTGGGTATAAAAAAAAATCAAAAATTTCAACTCCTACTTTGCCCAAACATAACGAGTGTATAATACCCCATATTGTGAATGGTATTAATAGTTGTTGTGCACGTTTTGATACAATATTCCATCGTATTTCTGGTTTGTAACTAACATATCCACTTATTACAAAGAAGGCTGGCATATGAAAAGAATATATCATATTCCATATCATATCGTTTTCATAATCTCCATGTTGTAGAGAGTGTCCTAATATTACAATGAGAATAAGTACACCTCGAGCGGCATCTGGCCAAACCAATCTTTGATTCGTCATACACTAGAAATTCAACTTAAACTTCATCATTATCTTAACAATCGCCAAACAGATAAGACGGAGAGGACCTTGATTGTCTATTATATTGCCAAAAAACCAGCCTTCACGGCCTCTTCTACTCAGAAGGCTAGAAAACCCATTCTCCTTCAGAAACTGATAACCTTCAATAGTCCACAAGCCTTTGCGAACTGCAGTTCCACGAACATAATTAATGCCAGAATCTGCATATTCTTTCTTTATACCCAGTGCGTCCACAACAATATGAGACTGTATAGCGTATTGCTGGATTTTATACTCAAAATCCCAACCACTATCTCCTTCGCGAAGAAGTGCTATGAGCGTACCACGCTTCCAAATAGCTGCTTGCAGACATATAGCGTATCTCTGTTCTAGCGTATATTTCTTGTAGCAGTCGCTAACATATGTACCATTTAGGAACGGGGAGGTAAGACGAAGATAGTCTATTTGGTGCATAATGCAATACTCCAGATGGCGGGCGATATCGTCATTATTGACACGCTTGTTAAGCCAATAGTCTTCCTGAAGGTATATGATATAATCTGCATCAATTTGATTGATAGCAGCGCGCAAGTTAGATGCGAATTTCTTGTCATCTCCTACTTTAATAAAAGAAATACCTGCGGGTGTGTCAATGGATTCATTATTGGAAACAATATAAATGGGGTATGGGCAGTCTGTCCAAAATTTCTTGATACTATATATAAATGGTTCCCAGCAATCCTTAAAGAAATCGCAGGAACTTACTACGACAACTATGTTCATTTGCGCGTGATTAAGTCGTTATACAATTTACCTAATTCATTTGTAATCATTTTCACATTGAAAGTGTTATCAGCAAAGTTGCATGAGGCTTTTGCAATATTATGTCTCAACTCCTTGTCAGATATAAGCAAGGCTAATTTTGATGCTAAAGCGTCAATGTCACCTGGCTCAAATACCATCATATTAATGCCATCTTTAGCCACATCCGGGATTCCCCCCACGGGTGTAGTAATTACAGGGGTGCCATAGGCCCATGCGTCAAGAACAGACATCGGGAAACCTTCGGCATAACTTGGCAGACAATATATAGATGCATTACGAAACAAGGTATCTTTTGCTTCACCACTCATCCAACCTAAGTACTCGACTTGATTTTCTATACCAAGATCTTTAGCCTGCTGCACACCTTCCTCTATATCTCCATTACCCGCTATTTTTATTTTCCAATCAGGATAATTAGCAGCAATCTTTGAAAATGCTGCAACCAAGTCTTGATTACCTTTTCGTTGGGAAACTGTACCTGCAAACAAGATATACTTCTCTCGATCACTATATGGAATACGCTTAACAGAAGGACATGGATTATACAGAACGCTAACGTTATTGACATGATAACAATCCTCTATTAGCTTTTTCCATGTATATGACAAAGCAATACAGATATCAGCCCTACGGATGCACCAACCATATCTAGGACTTAGACGTTTATCCTCCAAGGTGGTTTCCGTTCCTGGGAAATGTAAATGGACTATCAACTTCTTATGGTAAAGCTTTGTCAGCTACACAAAAGGCATTTTCCTGGCTACGGCGGCAATATGAAGATGTACTATATCTGCGAACGGTAGCAAGACAATAAACTGTATCATACTACACATGAAATACCAAACCTTACGTAACGGATTTCCATCACGATGTGTTTCTATCCAGCGGCAGTTGTATTCGCTCCACTGTTCTCCAGTTTCGTGTGCTTTTATGACCGATGTTATGCCTCCTCGCGTCTTTCGGGAAGTGGCGACTATTAAAACTCTTGGCATGTTAATTGTTTTCTAATAATCTTTCGTGTTCTAGGATTTGTAAGGGTGTGAAACGCATTCTGATAAGTTTTGCAGGAATGCCACCTATAATGGAATATGGAGCACAAGACTTTGTAACTACAGCACCAGCAGCTACAATACTGCCTCTACCAATGGTTACACCCTTTAGGATGGTCACATTCGCACCAAACCAAACACCATCTTCTATAACAACAGGAAGATCTTGCTCCGGCGATTTCTCATCATCCGTTACATCGATAAGATGCTTACTAATATAGTCTATTCTGTGATCACCTGTAATGATGGTAGGATGCGGACCGAAGATAACCTTTCTGCCGATGGTAAGTGGGGCTATGGTGCAATAAAATGTACTACCCTTAGGAATAAGTGTACCGTCACCCACAGATAGGTTTTCTATGCCTTTAAAGTCTGATGACATTGGACGGATAAAAACATCCGTACCGCAATACTTCATACTTCGCTTCCAAAAGGGAGCCCACAGTTTATCCCAAATGTATGAAAATGAGAGGCTTAACTTACACACCCCCACCTATTTACTACGCTCATATTCAACAACTTATGATTTTATTTTTAATATTTTTGCAGGAATACCTCCAACAATAGCATTATCAGGAATATCTTTCGTTACAACGGAATTTGCTCCAATAGTAACATTATTTCCAATCCTTAAAGGTCCAAAAATCTTTGCACCAAGACCAAAATAGCAATTATCTCCAACAATAATCTCCCCATTTACTTCTTCCTCATGCTTATTTCCAAATACAACGCCAGGGAGTATTGTACAATTCTGACCTATTCTACAATTGCGTCCAATATGGGTAAAATCGCCAATATGATATAAACGCAAACCACCTTTTATTGTAAACGGATAAATTATTATGTGAAACCTTAATGAAAGTCTTTTATGGATTAGATAATGATACACATAGAGCAATTTATGGTAGCCGCTCTTGTTCGCATGATATTCAATAGAACGCAGATTGCGTATGTACTTATAGAGATACCAAGATTCATAATTGAATAGCCATTCTTTAATAGAAGGTTTTTTTCCTTTAAATCTTTGTAAATCCAAGTTTATAATCTCACTGTATATTTCTTTACTTAAACTATCTTGCATATATAAGTTTTGATAATTTACATGTTGCCTTTAAACCAAACAAATTATAAAATAAAGCAATAGGCTTTTGACTTTTCTGAGTTGTATGTAAATGCGATATGTTATATTTTCTTATTTTTGAGGATAACAAAGTTGTAAACATAGGATTATTTGCAATTGCTACCATTTGAAAGGCTGTTAAGATAATAGCATCCCGAAACAACATAAAGTAATTTGATGCAACTGTATTTGAAGTGAAACTTTTATGTGCCAAATCTAAATTATCCATCAAATCCTTGAATTTCTTTTCACTAATAGTTGATACACTAGAAAAGGAACTGGTATT
>JAEEGL015547499.1_pt1 | contig 17600 bp, 18 predicted proteins | sample 9134231 | NCBI WGS metagenome assembly JAEEGL01 (sample SAMN16246548, study PRJNA631951) | gut metagenome | biome: gut microbiome; feature: rumen; material: fiber-attached | host: Bos | place: Iran: Karaj | collected 2018-10 | reverse complement strand
AGTACTCCGTCGTCGTCCCGGCCGTGCTCGTCGTCGCCGATCAAAAGGCGCTGCGGGTCGGGGGAAGGGGTGGTCTTGCCGGTGCCGGAAAGGCCGAAGGATATGGGGGTGTTCTCGCCGTTCATGTCCGTGTTGGCGGAGCAGTGCATGGCGGCGATGCCCTTCAGGGGCAGGTAGTAGTTCATCATGGAGAACATGCCCTTTTTCATCTCGCCGCCGTACCAGGTGTTGACGATTATCTGCTCGCGGCTGGTGACGTTGAAGGCGACGACCGTTTCGGAATTGAGGCCGAGCTCCTTGTAATTCTCGCACTTGGCCTTGGACGCGGTGTAGACCACGAAATCGGGCTCGAAGTTTTCAAGCTCCTCCTCGGTGGGCTTTATGAACATGTTCCTGACGAAGTGGGCCTGCCACGCCACCTCCATGATGAATCGGATGGCCATCCTGGTGTCCTTGTTCGCGCCGCAGAAAGCGTCCACGACGTAGAGCTTTTTGCCGCACAGCTCCTGCTGAGCAAGCTTTTTGACCTGCAGCCAGACGTCCTCGCTCATGGGATGATTGTCGTTCTTATAGCCCTCGCTGGTCCACCACACGGTGTCTTTGGAGTTTTCGTCCATGACGATGTATTTGTCCTTGGGCGAACGGCCGGTATAAATTCCGGTCATAACGTTGACGGCGCCCAGCTCGGTGAGCGTCCCCTTGTCGTATCCCTCGAGGGCGGGATCCATCTCGTCCTTGAAGAGCTGCTCATAGCTCGGGTTGTGGATGATCTCGGTAGTGCCTGTGATGCCGTATTTTTCAAGCTCTTTTTTTTTCATATCGAATGATCCTTTCATATGAAAGTAAATAATCTACCGTATATATTTTATTTCAACAAACCCATTAAGTCAACAAGAATATGTTAGTTATCTCTAACTTTTTTACGCGATGCAAAAAAATGTTGCGTGTTCCGTACTAAAATGTTATACTAATCATACATTTCATACAAAGAGGTGTTTTATGGCTCATCCTCGCGGGAAATACGCGTTCAGCGCGACGGTAGGAGAAAAAGGACAGATAGTCATACCCAAGCAGGCAAGAGACCTGTTCGGCATTAAGCCGGGGGATACCCTGCTCATCCTTGCCGATGAGAAAAGGGGCATAGCCATCCCGGCAAAAAGCACGATGTCCAGATTTGCGGACTCGGTGTTCGGGGAGGAAGAAACAGATGAATGATTATCCGCTCGAAGTCAGAGGGCTGTGCAAAAAATACCCCCAGTTCGAGCTCTGCGACGTTGACCTTACTGTAGATAAGGGCGAGATATGCGGCTTTATCGGGCGAAACGGCGCGGGCAAGACGACGACGCTCAAATCAATACTCAACCTCGTCCATCCGTCCTCCGGCAGCATACGCTGCTTCGGCATGGATATCGCGTCCCACGAGGACGAGATCAAGCAGAGGATCGGCTTTTCCTGCGGCGAGACCGACTGGTACAAAAGGAAAAAGATTCGCAGCATAACCTCGGTGACCAAGACCTTTTTCAACACCTGGGACGAGGACGCGTACCGCGAGTATATAAAGCTTTTTGAGATCGATGAGGACAAATGCCCCATGCAGCTTTCCCAAGGCATGAGGGTAAAGCTCAATCTTGCGCTCGCGCTTTCACACAGGGCCGAGCTTCTCATCCTCGACGAGCCCACCTCAGGTCTCGATCCCTTCTCCAGGGCAGAGCTTCTTGACGTTTTCGGCGAGCTTTCAAAGCGCGGGATCGCCGTGCTGTTTTCCACCCATATCATAACCGACATCGAAAAATGCGCGGATTCCATAGCCTATATACGCCGCGGCAGGATCGCGGCAAGAGGCAGCAGGGAAGAGATAGAAGCCCGCTTCGGCAAAACCGCCGGCGAAACGTTCGAGGATCTCATGATACGCATCGAGAAGGAGGGATACGATGAATAAGAACCTGCGCCTTCTTTTCAAGGAGCTGCGCCTTGCGGCCTCCCCTCTCAGCTATATTTTCATAGCCGGCGCCTGCATGTGCATGATCCCCAACTATCCCGGGCTCGTCGGCGCGTTTTTCGTGTGCCTGGGCATCTTCTATTCCTTCCAGAACGCCCGCGAGGCGAACGACGTGCTTTACACCGTGCTGCTGCCAATATCCAAGCGCAGCGCCGTAAGGGCCAAATATATGTTCGCGGTCTCGATCGAGTGCGCCGCCTTCGTGATATTCGCCGTCCTTACGGCCGTAAGGATGAAGCTGAGCGGCACCGCGGTCTACGCCTCCCCCGTTTTGATGAAGCCCAATCCCGCCTTTCTCGGCTTCGTGCTCATCGTTTTCGCCATATTCAACTCGGTGTTCATAGGGGGCTTTTTCAAGACCGCGTACAAATTCGCAAAGCCCTTCGTGACCTTCTGCATATCCACGTTCGCCTTCATAATCGTAACCGAGATCGCCCATCACATACCCCCGCTGTCCTTCCTCAATTCGGCGGAACGCTCCGACAGGCCGGCGCAGTGGGCAGTGTTCGCAGCGTGCGCCCTGATCTGCGCCGCCGTCACCTTCGTCTCCATGCGCCGCTCGGAGGCCCGCTTTGAGAAGATAGACCTGTGAGCTTGACTTTTCGTCCCACGATGATATAATTCTCTCACAACCCAAAGGGCAGTTCGAAACCATCCTGCCTGCCGGCCGTACCGGCAAAACAAAACTAAGGGAAACGACGGCATAAGCATGCCCTTAGTGCGCCATTGCGCCCTAAGGGCATTTTTCTGCTCGTGAAACGGAGGAAAAATGAACGAACTTCTTTTGATCGGCTCGCTGATATTCATTTTCAGCGCCGTGCTCGCAGCTTATAAGCTTTTCGGCAAGGTCGGCCTTTACTGCGTGTCGGCGGCGGCCACCATCCTCGCCAATATCGAGGTCATCATCCTCGTAAGGGCCTTCGGAATGGATCAGACGCTGGGCAACGTGCTTTTCGCGTCGACCTTCCTGATAACCGACATACTTTCCGAGTGCGAAGGCAAAAAGGCCGCGAACCTCGCGGTGTGGACGGGCATCTTCTCGTCCGTATTCTTCCTGATCCTGAGCCAGAGCTGGCTTTTGTATGCTCCAGCGGCGGGAGACACGATACACCCATCGATCCGTGCGGTGTTCTCCTCAACTCCCCGCGTGATTTTCGCCTCGCTCTCGGTTTACGCCGTAAGCCAGTTTTTCGACGTGTGGCTTTACCATAAGTGGTGGGAATTCACCGAAAAACGCTTTGGAAACAAAAGAGCGTTCCTGTGGCTGAGGAACAACGGCTCCACGCTGATCAGCCAGATAGTGAACACCCTGCTTTTCACCCTTTTCGCCTTTTACGGAGTTTACGACGGAAAGACCCTGCTTTCGATCTTCATCTCAAGCTACGTCATATACGTGGTGACCAGTCTCGCAGATACCCCGTTCGTCTATCTTGCGAGAAGGATAAGCGAAAAGAAAAAGGCCGCGCAGTAAAGATATCCCCGAAATACGAATGTATTTCGGGGATGGTTTTATTCTATCTGCACAGACGGCGAATGCTTGTCGACGAACCCTTTTATCACCTTGAGAGAAAACACCTTTTCAAATATGTCCGCAAGCTCGTCCCTCGCGGCGAGCACCGCGTCTTTATCGAACCCGTCTATCGGGAAGAAGACGTGGGACGTGGTCTGCGTTATTTTTCCGTCGTCACTCTGCCGCCATATCCAGCGGCGGGTCTTTACCGTGCTGCCGCTGACGTATACCGGCTCTCCCTCGGGCATCTGCTCACACTCGCTCTCCCCCATCGGCTGGAAGCGATCGCCCGCCCGCGACAGTCTCACGCTCATACCCTCGGGCTCGAGCTTGTCGATATCGTGGGCGCCCATGGGAAGGCAGTACTTGAGCGACAGGGTGTTGCCGAGGTCCACCAGAGGATTGATATGGGGCAGCTCGCCGGTTTTCTGCACTCTTTTTGCCAGCGATTCGATGGACGGCATGAATTTATTGGGGTTCATGCCGAGGGCGTGAAAAGCCTCACGGCATTTTTTGATCCCCTCTATCTCTCTCACGGGGTCCTGCCCGTGGCAGACGCAGAAGTCCTTTACGTTTTTATCAAGCAGCTCCCGCACGAACATGCTTTCGCTGTTGTCGAAGCTGTCTACAGCCACCACCCCCAGACAGTAGTCCGGAAGCCTGTCGAATATCTCTTTCGAAACCGTAAATCTTTTCATGGCGCACACTCCGTCTTTTTTTAGAGATTTTACCCTATACTGGAGCAAAATGCAATAAACCTGCGCTGTCATGCGCTATTGATTTTTACAATAAAATTAACTAAAATGATACTAACAAAACAGAAGGTGATACGATGGATCGCGAAAAAGCAATAGTCAAAACCAGCATACTCGGCATAACGGCAAACGTGTTCCTTGCGGCCTTCAAGGCCGTCATCGGCATTATTTCAAGATCGATAGCCATCACCATGGACGCGGTCAACAACCTGAGCGACGCGCTCAGCTCGCTCATAACCATAATCGGGACAAAGCTTGCGGCGAAGGCGCCAGACAAAAAGCATCCCTTAGGGCACGGGCGAGCCGAATATCTTACGGCCACCGTTATAGCCATCATCGTCCTGTACGCCGGCATCACCTCGCTGGTGGAATCGATAAAAAAGATCATCCATCCCGAGACGCCCGATTATTCGATCGTATCCCTGATAATAATCGCGGTCGCGGTCGTGGTAAAGATACTGCTCGGCACTCATTTTAAAAACGTCGGAAAGCGGCTGAATTCGGATTCACTGACTGCGTCCGGCAGCGACGCGCTCTTTGATTCGCTCATCTCCGCATCCACCCTAGTCGCGGCTCTGATATTCATATTCTTCAAGATCAAGCTCGAGGCGTATCTCGGCGTCGTTATCTCGCTGCTTATCATAAAAACGGGCGTCGAGATCCTTTCCTCCACGATAAGCAAGATACTCGGCGAAAGGATCGATCCCCAGCTTGCAAAACAGATAAAGCAGACCGTAGTATCCTTCCCCGGCGTAGGAGGCGCGTACGATCTCGTGGTGAACAACTACGGGCCCAACCTTCTCATTGGCTCGATACATATAGAGGTGCCCGACACCATCACCGCCCACGAGCTTTACGAGCTGGAAAGGGCCATCGGCGAGGAGGTCTTGAAAAAGCACGGCGTCATCATGACCGGCATATCGGTCTATCCCTGCAATACCTCCGATCAGACCATAGCGGATGCCGAAAAGATAGTGAAGGACATCACGTCGTCCTACCCCGACATCCTTGAGACCCACGGATTTTATATGGACGAGCCGGACAAAAGGATAAGCTTCGACATCATCGTGGATTACGCGGCCGACCGCGCCGTCATATACGACGAGGTATGCGAACGGGTAAAGGCCGCCTATCCCGACTATAACATAGCCGTCACTCTGGACTCGGATATTTCAGACTGAACTGCATAAGGAGGAAACAAAATGTCTTCTACCATAACCGTAAGGGGCGTGGGCACCGCTTCGGCAAAGCCCGACCTCGTAAACCTTTCCCTCTATCTCGAGGCAAGGGACAAGGTGTATGAAAACGCCATGAAAAAAGGCTCCGATCAGATCGATATGCTGGCGCAGGCCGCTCAAAAAGCAGGCTTCAAGCGCACCGACCTCAAGACCACCTCGTTCAACGTGCGCTCCGAATATGAGAGCGTGAAGGACAAGCAGGGCAACTACCGCCAGGCGTTCGCCGGATATGTCTGCTGCCACGATCTCAAGCTTTCGTTCAAGTTCGACGCGGACAGGCTCGCGAACACTCTTTCGGAGCTCAGTTCCTGCGGCACCGACGCTCAGCTAAACGTTTCGTTCACCGTTAAAAATCCCGCGGCGCTCAACGCCCGCATACTCAAGGACGCCGTTAAAAACGCCTCCGTGAAGGCCGCCATCCTGTGCGAGGCCTCGGGCGTCGTCCTCGGAGAGATTAAGAACATAGAATACGACTGGAGCGGCTCGAGCCGTGTTTCCCGCACCCGCTTTGAAGCAGACAACGCCGCCATGCCCCTTCTTGCCAAGGCAAGCTTCGCCGGCGGCTTTGAGCCCGAGGAGATACAGGCCTCGGACAGCGTCACCTTTACCTGGGAGATAGAAAAAGCATAAAAATATAGAAGGAGCTCAAATGGATCCGAAAAACCAATCGGGGCCAGAAAGAAAAACCTGGTTCAAGGCGGTAAAGGCCTTTCTCCGGCTTTTCATAAGAAAACCTTTAATTACCTATATCGGGGAAAAGATAACAGGGCCTGCGATAATCCTCAGCAATCACGTCGGCGCGGCCGCGCCGCTCACGTGGGAGCTTTACTTCGAGCAGGATTTCCGTTTTTGGGGCACTTATGAAATGACCGAGGGTGTAAAATCGGTATACGCTTACCTGTCCAAAGTGTTTTTTGCCCAAAAGCTGCACTGGAACAAAATGATCGCAAAGCTCGTGAGCTTTATAATATGTCCCTTCGTATCGCTGTTTTACAAGGGGCTTGAGCTGATACCAACCTACACCGACACCCGGCTTTTGAAAACGATCAGAACGTCCGAAAAGCTTTTGAGATCGGGCTGCAGCCTGGTAATCTTTCCCGAGGATTCCTCGGACGGATACCACGAAAAGCTCAACTCCATACACGCCGGCTTCAGCGCGGTCGGAGACGTGTGTCTGCGCGCGGGCATGAACCTCAACGTGTTTTTATCTTATTACCGCAAGAAAGGACGCAGGCTGATAATCGACAAGCCTATCCTCTTTTCGGAGCTCAAAGAGCTGTACGAGAACAGACATCAGATGACGGACGCCCTGTGTATCAGGCTGAACGAGCTCGGCGCGATGACTGCAAAATAAAAAAAGCGCTTCCGTTCAAAGCGGAAGCGCTCTTATTATGCCTTTTATTCTTCTTCGTCTTCCTCAAGATCAAACTCGAGCTCTTCGCCGCAGGCGGGGCAGTTCATAGAGCCCTTCTCAAGGCCGGCCTCGTCGATAACTATCTCCTCGCCGCAGGAGGGGCAGGTGAGCTGATAATAGTCGCCGTCGTCCTCTTCTTCCTCATCCTCATCGTAATCTTCGTCTTCATAGTCGCAGTAATCGCACTCGTCGGTCAGATCCCACAGATCCTCGACCGATTCGTCGATCTCGTCTATGGCGTCTTCCACAAGATCGAGCTCCTGGGAGATGGCGTCGGTGACGTCGCCCAGATCGCTGACTTCAAGGGCAAGATCGCTGATGGCGTCGACGATGGCTCCGAAAAGCTTTCCGGTATCGCTGGTCTTGTCTATTTTGAGTCCGTCAAGAAGTCCTCTGAGATATGCGGCCTTTTCCATAGCAGTCATTGTGCTTTCCTCCTTATTTGGCTCTTTCCATGTATTCGCCGGTACGGGTGTCGATCCTGATCCTGTCGCCGGGGTTGACGAACAGAGGCACTCTGACCTCAGCGCCGGTCTCGAGGACGGCGGGCTTGGTGACGTTTGTCGCGGTATCGCCTCTGAAGCCGGGATCGGTCTCGGTGACCTCGAGCTCTACGAAGAAGGGAGGCTCAAGGCCGAAGATATTGCCCTTATAGGACAGGATCTTGACCACTTCGTTTTCCTTGACGAACCTGAACGCGTCGCCCAGCTTGTCTTTGTTGAGAGGGATCTGGTCGTAGGTCTCGACGTCCATGAAATAATACAGATCGTCTTCGTTATAAAGATACTGCATATCCCTGCGTTCCACAAAGCCCTGCTCGAAACGATCGGTTGGGTTGAAGGTACGCTCGGTCACAGCGCCGGTGATAACGTTCTTGAGCTTGGTGCGCACGAAAGCCGCGCCCTTTCCGGGCTTGACGTGCTGGAATTCGACGACCTGCATGACGTTTCCATCCATCTCAAAGGTCATACCGTTTCTAAAATCACCTGCAGAAATCATATCAATAAATCGCCTTTCTGACTCACTCTGTGTAGGGAACGGCTGCCGCATCGTGAGCCGGAAACGGCGCCTAAGGCCAATAATGCCTCTACTGTAATAATTCTATATTACTTTTTTTGCTTTTGCAATAGTTTTTAATACAATTTGACGAGCGGCAAGACGCATTATCGGGCGCGGTTTTCCATATATTTCAAATAGACGCTCTTCATATACAAAGCGTCCTCGGCCTGCCTGCCGGCGGATTCGCATACGATCGTCGGCGCAAGCTCCCGCTCGGCCACAAGCCTCATCAGCGGATCGGGCTCCGGCCCAAAGCCCTCGTCCTCAAAATTCAGATGTCTGACCTCTCCGCAGGCGGCGTATTCCACCTTGCTGAAATGGCAGTGGAAGCGCGAGCTCCTCTCCCGCCCGAGAGCGCCGTGCATGCAGTCGAGTATGGCCTCATAATCCCGGGCGTCCTTGATGCTGCCCATGCCGCGGGCGTTGAGATGACCGAAATCTATACACGGCCACAGCCTTTCGTCGCTTGAGCAGATATGCATGACCTCGTCAAGATCGCCCAGCACGTTTATCTTGCCCATAGTCTCGATGCATAGCTTTATATCTCCTAGATTCTCGTTTTCCATGGCGTCGAGGATGATCGCAAGGCCCTGCACCGTGTTTTCCATGGCGGTCTGCCTGGTCAGCTTTGCAAGACCGCCGCAATGCACCACGACGCGGTCGCCGCCCATCATTTTTACCGCGCGGCACGATTCGAGGACGTATTTTTCGTTCTTTGCGCGCCTTTCGGGCTCCGCCACGGACAGCGAGATATAATACGGTGCGTGAAGGGTTATGACGATCCCTTCCTCCCTGCCCCGCATCCCGAGCTCGAGCGCTTTTTCATCGCTTATGGAGACTCCGCGCCCGCACTCGTACTCATAAAGGTCAAGGCCTTGAGCTCGCAGCCACGCGGGCGCCTCCACGGACGAGGAGCATACCGCCTTGAAGCTTTCGCAATTGCCGCCGGGACCGAATTTTGCAAGTTCCATAATGCCTCCGAAGGGTGAACCGATTGAAAATATATACTGTCGTATCGCCGCCGTCTAAAGCGTCGGGCGACGGGATCTGCGCCGCCTTCTACCGTCTTGAAAAAGGCGGACTCACAAGGATCGCGGAGCCGCCGAACGCCGAGCTCATGGGGATAAGCGAGATGCCGTCCGCGCCGGAAGACTGGGGCGCCGTAGCGCGGGCCGTTGCCGCCGAATGCGGAAAAATGAGATACAGGGGCGTTTTCACGTTTTACGACGGCCCGCAGGATGAACTGTTGAAAAGCCCAGCCCTGCGCGGATATTTGAAATATCACACTTCACCAGAGCCCGAAGAGGGCTGTCTCGTGATCCCCTCCCGCCTCAGCGGAGGGAGCTTCCGGGATATGCTTTCGGCCTTTTCCGGAAGAAAAACGGCGCTCAGGTGCCTCGAAATGTCCAAGACCTTCCCCATGCCCTCCTCCGCGGCGGAAGGCCGCAGGACGACGCCGGAGGAACGCGCGGCGCTTTTGAAGGGATGCGCGACTTTTTTGAGCTCGGAAATGCTTTGCAAATACTTCACTTATATGGGTCCGAACGGCCCGCGCTACTGCCTTTTCGACGACGCGGAGAGCTTTTCCGAAAAGGCCGAATGTGCCCGCCGGGCAGGCTTTGAGGCCGTCTTCAAATAAAACGGGCGCCCGCATCGTCTGCGGGCGTCCGGTCTGATTTTCAGAATATCGCGACGATCAGGGTGTATACCCAGTGAGCGAAAACGCCCGCGCAGGCGCCGCCTATCGTGTGGCTCAGGATGGCCTTGCCCGTAAGCTTATTTGCTCCGAGGCTGTCCATCATGGCGACGTGAGTGCTGAGGTAGCCGCTCCAGCACATGCACATCGAGGTGAACACCGCGACGTCCGCGCCGCTTGCGGCGCCGCTCCTTATAAGATTGGGGATCAGCGCTATGGCCGCGCCCGCGGAGCCCAGAGCGGTTATGGGGACCGAGATGCATTCAGTGCTGGTAAAGCCGAACAGCGGCTTGAGGATAAAGGATATCTTTCCGGCAAGCCAGGGGAAGAAGGCGATGCCCTCGTACGCGGCGCCGGTATAGGTCCCGCTTTCGGAGGGGCCGTTCGTGAGGATAAGCACCATGGAGCATATGATGAGGACGCCGGGGATTATGTCAAGGCCCAGCTGCACGCCGGCCTTGCCGCCGTCGAGCAGCGAGTTGATGGCGCGCATGGAAACGCTGCCTCCGCGGGTGACGCGGGTGACTCTGCCCTTAGCGGTAAGCTTTTCGGCAAGCTCGGGGTTGTCCCAGTCATCTCGTCCGTATTCCTTCGCGGTAAAACGGAGCATGATGCGCGTGCTGATTATGCTGCCGAAAACCGCTCCCAGATTGCCGACCAGCGCCGCAAGGCCGTAGTTCTCCCCGGCGGGGCCCTGGATACCGATTATGAACGTGGTGATGATGGCGCCCATGCCGAACGCCGTGCCTATATTGGTAAGGGCGGGCACCTGATATTTTTTGAAATATCCGCGGAAGTTCTTATCGTTGGCAAGAGCGAGGATGGCGGGGTTGTCCGACAGATAAGTCGTGAGTATGCCGACGGAGGCCGCGCCCGGAAGATCGTAAAGAGGCTTCATCAGGGGCGAGATCAGCCGGTTTATCAACGCCACCACGCCGAACTCCGAAAGGATGGCGCCCAGGGCGCCGGCGATGACGGCGATGGCCATGATGTAAAACACGGTATCCATCAGCAGGCTGTAGGCCGTGTTCATCAAAGTATTTATCATATTTACAACGCCCATGCGCACGGCGATCGCCGCAAACAGGGACAAAAACACCAAAAGGAATACGAAAGGTTCCCAGTCGAGTTTTTTGCGGATACCCGTAGAGGTACCAGGAGTTTTATTCATTTTGCCTCCGCGCCCGGCCAGGGCGATAAATAGAATGATCAGTCAATAAAAAACCCACGCCGACAAGTATAACACCGCGGGATTTGCAAATCAACATTTGTTTCGCGCAATTACCGAAAAAGGCCAAAATGTTATGACAAGCTGCCGTTTTGCAAAAAGGCGCGCGGTTTTTCGCTTGAAAAGTGCCTCTATCCGCGCATTTTGACGCGCGGATCAGTCCGGTTTTTTCAGCGAAGAGAACTCCGCGTCGGACGCCATCTCAAATGCGCCTCTCGGCGACAGGGAAACGCCGGTCAGACACGCGCCCTCGGGCGAGCAGTTCCTTTTGAACTGGGACGAATAGAACCTGCGAAGAAATTCCGCCATCCAGTGCTCCACCGTGTCACGGTCGTATTTCCCCGAAAACGCGGCCGCCGCCATGTCCGCGATCTTTTTGGAGCTGCCGCCGCGACGCAGCATATGATATATGAAAAAATCGTGCAGCTCGTAAGGCCCGAGGATCTGCTCGGTCTCCTGCGGCGACGCGTCGTCCTCCGCCGGGAGCAGCTCGGGGGTTATGGGGGTCCCTACGATGTCGTAAAGCACCTTCCTGAGCTCGTCCGCCGACTTTTCCGCATACCTCTCGGCTATATGGCGCACCAGCGTCTTCGGTATGCTGCAGTTGACGCCGTACATGGCCATATGATCGCCGTTGAAGGTGGACCAGCCGAGCGCGATCTCGCTCAGATCGCCCGTCCCTATGACCAGGCCGCCGTACTGATTGGAAAGGTCCATGAGCACCTGGGTCCTCTCTCTTGCCTGGGCGTTTTCAAAGGCGGCGTTTTTGACGCCGGGATCAAACCCGATATCCTTGAAGTGCCGGAGCACCGACTCGGTGATATCCACCGTGACGCATTCGACGCCCAATGCCGCGCAAAGCGCCTCGGCGTTGGAGCGGGTGCGCGAGGTGGTGCCGAAGCAGGGCATGGTGTAGGCCTTGACGAAGGAAAGATCCCTTCCCATGAGCTTTGCCGCCTCGCATGCGGCGAGAAGGGCTACCGTCGAATCCAGCCCGCCGGAAACGCCGATCACGGCGCATTTGGCTTTGGCGCCTTCAAGCCTTCTGGCAAGGCCGCGCGCCTGAAGGGCGATAAGATCGTCCAGTTCTTCTTCTCCCCTGTAAAACGGATCTCGCGCGAACGTGCGTTCGGGCGTTTTTGCTTTTATCTCAAAATCGCATCTCACCTCGCGGCCGGGCGCTCTTTTGTTGAGCCCCAAAAAGGCGACCGCCTCGGCGTCGATGTCGGCCCGCGCCGGTTTTTCGGAAAACGGAGCGGACTCGGCTATTATCTCCCCGTCTTCGGCAATAAGAGCGTGGCCGGAATAGATCCTTTCGCCGCCCGGCTCGCGGCAGGACGGCTCCACGACGGCCGCGGCGCAGCCGTATTTTGCGGTAAATGCCTTAAGCTGCGCTCTTCTCGACTCGGCCGAGCCCATGACGTCGGCCTCCTCTCCCGCGACCAGCACGATATCGGCGCGGGGCGCGGCGGTGTCGAGCGAGCCGGAGCAGACCGAGAAGGAAAGCCCGCCGCATCTGAAAACGAGATCGCGCCCCAGCGGGACGGTCTGGCCGCAAAGATCGATTTCACGGCAGAACGGCACGGAAAAACGTCTTGCCTCTCTGCCGGGCACGGCGCCGATCACCTTGCCGTCGGCGCATACGGCGGCGCAGTCGAACATCCTGCCGCCCGCCATGACCGGCAAGCCTGCGACGATCACCCTGCCCGTGCTCAAAACGGCTATTGCGGCAAGGGCGCGCTCTGCCTGACGCGCGAGAGACGGGCGTGCGAAAAGATCCCCGCACTCCGCTCCGGTGAGGTTGAGGCCGGGAAAAACCACGATATCCGCTCCGGCGTCGCAGGCGCATCTTATCTGCTCCGCGGCCGCGGCGAGGTTTTTATCGCATTCGGCGGTAAACACGCGCGGCGCGCTGAGATATATCCTTACAAAAGGTCGGTCCATGGCAAGCTCCTTTGCGCATATTGATTCCGTGTAATGATTTTATTACATCGGCGGCCTTTTTACAATGTTTTTCCCCACCGCTGTCTCTTGATATCCTTATTAAAATGTGTTAATCTTAACTGACAGTGCACATTATCTAATAAGGAGAAATCACATCATGATCTTCAGCATCAGAGACGTCCTCTCCCGGCCGGACGAGCATATCGGCCTTGAAGGAGAGGTCAGAGGGTGGGTACGCACCTCACGCGACGTTAAAGCCTGCGCCTTCGTTGAGATAAACGACGGCTCCACGGTAAAAAACCTGCAGGTCGTCGCAGATAATACTTCACCTTTTTACAAGCTGGCGGCCGGCCTGAACGTTGGCTGCGCGGTTATTGTCAAAGGAGTGCTGGAGCGTTCCATAAACCCCAAGCAGCCGGTAGAGATGAAAGCTTCCGAGATAACCGTCGAGGGCGAATGCCCGCAGGATTATCCCCTTCAGAAAAAGCGCCATACTCTCGAATATCTTCGCACCATCCAGCATCTGCGTCCCCGCACCAACACCTTCAACGCGGCCTTCCGCATCCGCAGCGAGGCGGCGTTCGCGATCCACAGCTTCTTCAACTCCCGCGGCTTCGTCTACGCCCACACCCCGCTGATAACCGCATCTGACGCGGAGGGCGCCGGCGCCATGTTCCAGGTGACCACGCTCGATCTCGACAACGTCCCGATGGAGAACGGCCGTCCCGACTACAAGCAGGACTTTTTCGGAAGCCGCACCAGCCTGACCGTTTCCGGCCAGCTGGAGGCCGAGTGCTTCGCGCAGGCTTTTTCAAAGATTTACACCTTCGGGCCCACCTTCAGAGCCGAACGCTCCAACACCACCCGCCACGCGGCCGAATTCTGGATGATAGAGCCCGAGATCGCTTTTTCCGATCTGAACGACGTCATCGCCCTTGAAGAGGATATGCTCAAATACGTCGTGAAGCATGTTCTCAAAAAATGCGCGGACGAGCTGGATTTCCTGAACAGATTCGTTGACACCGGCCTCATCGAAAGACTGGAGCTCATCGCAAAGGACGAGCCGTTCGGCAGGATATCCTATACGGATGCGATCGAGATACTGAAAAAGAACAACGACAAATTCGAGTTCCCCGTGGAGTGGGGCAGCGATATCCAGACCGAGCACGAGCGTTATCTCACCGAAAAGGTGTTCGGCAAGCCCGTTTTCGTGACCGACTATCCCAAGCAGATCAAGGCGTTCTACATGAGGATGAACGAAGACGGCCGCACCGTCGCCGCCACCGACCTTCTCGTCCCCGGCATAGGCGAGCTGTGCGGAGGCAGCCAGCGCGAGGAGCGCGAGCAGGTGCTTCTGGACCGCATACATGAGCTCGGCCTCGACGAAGGCGCTTACTGGTGGTATCTCGAGCTCAGAAAGTACGGCTCCACCAAGCACGGCGGATTCGGCCTCGGATTTGAAAGGCTCATCATGTACCTGACCGGCATCGGCAACATACGCGACGTCCTTCCCTTCCCCAGAACTGTCGGAAGCGCGTCCTTCTAAAACATATTTAAGGAGTGAATGACATGCACAACCAACACCATCGCACCCGCCTCGCGGTGACCCTCGCTCTTTTGACCGCGATTGTGGTCATACTTCAGCTTTTAGGCAGCTTCATACATTTCGGTATGTTCTCCATCTCGCTGGTCCTCGTGCCCATAGTCATCGGGGCCGCCCTTTGCGGCGTGCTCTCCGGCGCATGGCTCGGATTCGTTTTCGGGCTCGTGGTCCTTCTGTCGGGCGACGCCGCGGCGTTCATGACCGTAAGCCCCCTCGGGACCATACTGACCGTCCTGCTCAAGGGCACCTTCGCAGGTCTTCTGTCGGGTCTGGTCTATAAGGCCCTCGCCGGCAGAAACGAGACTCTCGCCACCATCGCGGCCGCCGTCGTGTGCCCGGTAGTCAACACCGGCATCTTCATCATCGGCTGCTACGTGTTCTTCCTCGACACCGTTTCCCAGTGGGCGCAGGCCATGGGCTACGGCGGGAACGTGACCGGCTACATCTTCCTCACCCTCGTCGGAGCGAACTTCCTTTTCGAGCTTCTGGTCAACATCGTACTGAGCCCGACCATCGTACATATCATCAAGATAGGACGTAAAAAATGAGTATAGTCATAGGGATAGACATAGGCGGCAGCACCACAAAGATAGTCGGCGTTGAGAACAGCAGGGTCATATCCCACCTCAGGGTCAAGGCGAGCGATCCCGTGACCTCGGCCTACGGCGCCTTCGGACGCTTTCTCGACGAGAACCGTCTGAGTATCGAGGACATCAAAAAGGTCATGTTCACCGGCGTCGGCGCGTCCTTCCTCAACGGCGAGCTTTACGGCCTTCCGTCCGAAAGAGTGGACGAGTTCCTCGCGGTAGGCACCGGCGGAAGATATCTGTCCGGCATAGAGAACAGCATCGTGGTAAGTCTCGGCACGGGCACCGCATTCGTCAGCGTCAAGGGCAGCGACATCCACCACTTCGGCGGCACCGGCGTCGGCGGAGGCACGGTCACCGGCCTTGCGGACAAGATGCTGGGCGTACACAGCCACGAGCATCTTTTCGAGATGGCCAAAAACGGCGATCTTTCAAGCGTCGATCTTACCATCGGCGACATCTCCCGCACCGCCGTTTCCAATATGAACGCCTCGGTCACCGCGTCCAACTTCGGCAAGCTCACCGACAGCGCCGAAGGCAAGGACATTGCCCTCGGCATACTCAACATGGTTTTCCAGACTGTGGGCGTCATGGCAATATTCGCGGCCCGCGCCGAAAACGTCGGCGACATCGTCATCACCGGCAATCTTTCCACGGTAAACTACGCGTCTCAAGTCTTCAAAGGCATAGAAGAAATATACAACATCCCGATCATAATCCCCCCTCTGGCCGACTATGCCACGGCTATCGGGGCGGCAATTTGCGGAGAGGAGTAAGTCATGGATATTTTGAAAGCAGACAAGCAGTCTCTTGAAAAGCGCCTGGATGAACTCAAAAAGCAGTATGAACACTTCAAATCGCTCGACCTCAAGCTGGATATGTCGAGAGGCAAGCCCTGCCGCGAGCAGCTCGCGCTTTCCGAAGGACTGCTGACCGTCATTTCCCACAATGACGACGCGGTATACGAAGGCACCGACTCGCGCAACTACAGTCTTCCCCTCGGCCTTCCCGCCTGCCGCAAGCTTTTTGCCGAAATGCTCGACGTTCCCGTGTCCAACGTCGTCGCGGGAGGCAACTCCAGCCTTACCATGATGTTCGACGCCATGAGCCAGCTCGTATACATGGGCGCCGCCGGCGTTCTGGAGCCCTGGCACGGCAGGAAGATCAAGTTCCTGTGCCCCGTCCCGGGTTACGACCGCCACTTCGACATCTGCGAGTATTTCGATATAGAAATGATCCCCATAGAAATGGATGAAAACGGACCGAAGATGGATATCGTCGAGCAGCTCGCGGGATCCGATCCCTCGGTCAAGGGCATGTTCTGCGTACCCAAGTATTCAAACCCCGGCGGCCAGACCTATTCGGACGAGACCATCGACAGACTGAGCAAAATGAAGACCGCGGCCCCCGATTTCCGCATCTTCTGGGACAACGCGTACAACGTCCACTATCTCACCGGCGGCGCGCCCAGGAAGATCGTTAATATCTATGAAAGATGCGTCCTTTACGGAAACGAAGACAGGCCTCTGATCTTTACCTCCACCTCCAAGATCACCATGCCCGGCGCCGGAGTCGGGGCTTTTGCAGGCAGCGACCGCAACTTCGACTGGTATTTCAAGCGCCTCAACGTGCAGTCCATCTGCGCGGACAAGGTCAACCAGCTCCGCCACGTCCTGTTCTTCAAGAACGCGGACGGCGTACTCGCCCACATGGCAAAGCACGCCGAGATCATCGCCCCCAAGTTCGACATGGTCGAGAACATCCTCGAAGAAAAGCTCGGCGGATGCGGATTTGCTAGCTGGTCCAAGCCCGAGGGCGGTTACTTCATCTCCTTCGACGGCTATCCCGGATGCGCCAAAAAGACCAACCTTATGTGCAAAGAAGCCGGCGTCGCCTTTACCGCGGCCGGTTCCACCTTCCCCTACAAAAAAGATCCGCTCGACCGCAACCAGCGCATAGCGCCCACCATGCCCCCAGTGTCCGACCTAAAAACGGCCATCGAGGTGTTCGCCGTGTGCGCCGAGCTGTGCGCAGTCGAAAAGCGTATCGAAGAGCTCAGCTGACATGCCGGAGGCGCTCCCCCGGAGCGCCTCCTTTTTTGATCCGTTTCCCTTGACAAAATCAACGGGCGGGCTTTATAATACTTGAGCACGGTATCGAGGCATAGCTCAGTTTGGTAGAGCGCTGCGTTCGGGACGCAGAGGCCGCAGGTTCAAGTCCTGTTGCCTCGACCATCAAAGAAACCTCTTTTGTCTACCAAGACAAGAGAGGTTTTTTCTTGCTTTTAGGGCAAATAATAGGGCAAATACAGTGAAATCGGGCTTCGGAGCGGTCGGTCGGCTGCTTCGTAGCCCGATTTTTTGCTTTCAGCGGCAGAAACAGCCCTAAAACGCTGGTGTACTTTTGTCAGTTCTTAGCTCTGCAAAGAACGAACAAAAAGGTGAAAGGGGGAGGACTTGAACTCGCAGCTATCGGCTATCATCTGTGCCGAGTTTTAGCCTGTTCAGCATATCAATCGTTGTTCGCCTGTCCTCCGCGTACCGCTCCATCAGCATGGAGAGATACTT
>JAEEGL010517224.1_pt1 | contig 17600 bp, 14 predicted proteins | sample 9134231 | NCBI WGS metagenome assembly JAEEGL01 (sample SAMN16246548, study PRJNA631951) | gut metagenome | biome: gut microbiome; feature: rumen; material: fiber-attached | host: Bos | place: Iran: Karaj | collected 2018-10 | reverse complement strand
TTTACAGAATTACTGGTGGCTCATCATGTCGGTGCTCGGTGCACTGCTGGTGTTCCTGCTCATGGTACAGGGTGGCCAGTCAATGCTCATCCATTATGGTAAGCCCGACAAGCGCGCGCTGCTCATCAACTCGATGGGCCGCAAGTGGGAGTTGACCTACACGACGCTGGTGACCTTTGGCGGTGCCTTCTTTGCTTCGTTCCCGTTGTTCTATAGCACGAGCTTCGGCGGTGCCTACTGGCTGTGGATGCTCATCCTCTTCAGCTTCGTCATCCAGGCAATCAGCTATGAATACCGCTCCAAGCCCGGCAACATCTACGGCTCGCGTTTCTATGACACGCTGCTGTTGATCAACGGCATCCTGGGACCGGTCCTGCTGGGTGTGGCTGTAGCGACGATGTTCTTCGGCGCCGAGTTCACGGTGACCAAGAGCAACATCCTCAACGTGCAGGGCTCATCCATCTCGCAGTGGGGTCCCAAGCACGGCATTGAGGCCATCTTCTGCTGGAAGAATCTGCTCTTCGGTGTGATGGTGTTCTTCCTGGCAAGGACCCTGGCATCGCTCTACTTCATCAACAACATCGATGATGAGGAGGTCAATGCAAGCCAACGCCACCTGCTGCTGATCAATGCAGGCGTGTTCGTACCCTTGTTCCTCGCTGTCGTAGTGGTGATTCTCACCTCCCCGGGGGTGGGCTATGATGACGGTGGCAATGCCCAGTGGATAGCCTACAAGTACCTGCACAATTTCTTGTCGATGTGGTGGGCACTGGTTATCCTGCTCGCTGGCGTGGTGATGGTATTGTTCGGCGTCGGCAAGTCGTTGATGAAGGGTGATTACAAGCAGGGCATCTGGCCCGCAGGCCTTGGCACCGTGCTGGTGGTGATGACCCTGTTCTGGGTCATGGGCTACAACAACACGGCCTACCTGCCCTCGCTGCTCGACGTGCAGAGTTCGTTGACGCTGCGCAATAGCTCGTCAAGCGAGTTCACTCTCACCATGATGAGTGTCGTGAGCGTCCTCGTGCCCTTCGTCCTGGCCTATATCGCCTACTGCTGGTACAAGATGGACCACAAGAAACTCACCACCGACGAATTGAACGAGACCGACCACAAGTATTAATTCCATTGGGCGCACGCCCAATAGAATATATATATCAAGTTAAAAGTTAATAATTTAAGAGTGGCATCCGCCGTGAGGTGGGTGCCACTCTGTGATTGTAGTTTCTGGGTGAGTTTAGTTGCCGCGTTGTTGGCGCTTGGTAGTGAAACCTTCGGTAATCTGACTATAGTCGTCAACGTCCTTGTAGAGAATCCAATAAGTAGTGCTGCTGATGGAATTAGAGGAGCCACTGGGGACAACATAGGCCTGGGCGAAGCGCCACCCGAACTGCGTCAGGTAATTCAACGCATCTATCATGGAATTGAACTTGATATCATTGCCAGTGCTGTCTACGAGCCGTGACTCGCTCATGGAAGTCAGCCACGATGTGCTCTGGCCGAAATCTATAGACACTTTCACCTTGCTGCTGAACAGTTGATGGTCGCATGAGAGTTCGGCATACACTCGCTTGGCAGCAGGGTTAAACCCTTCTACCTCAGTCACTTGGGCGGGCGCCAAATCCATCACATCTTGCGCATTGGCACTAGCCAGCGCCATCATCATTACAAATAATAAAGCAATCTTTTTCATTTTCGTTTAATTTAATGGTTTAACAAATACGATTATAATATTCCTAACTAGAAAGACGTATTGATTATTACTTCAGATACCAGAAGAACACCAAACGGATTACGTTGCAAGCATCGATGAGAAATCATTAGTGTCCGCCATTGAGCAATAGGTTGATCAAGGTAGTCACGTCATCAATGTTTACCTTTCCGTTAGCGTCAAATCATCACACCTGATTAATGGAAACCGCTTATAATCAATAGATTTTTCATCATCGAGGTTGACAATACGCCTGTTGGTATCCCTAACGTTACTGATTGCATCACAATCCGATGGCAAAGGTAATGATTCTTACCGAAATTGGCAAATGGTTTTCATTGAATTCCCTCTGAAATACCTGAGGCTTTCCTCGCCCGACAAACGCAAGATTTCGGATCAACCCGGCAGCTTGACGGGAACATTTGGGCGCGGCTATAAAAATAATGTGGACAAAGTGGGTCTGTTTTGCCAAAAATACCTTACCTTTGTAGGTTAAAACAACCATTCCGGAGTTTTTCAGATGGAATTTAGGACTATAGTAAGAACGGGCGAGAACCGCAGTTGGCTGCACCACAGTGACCAGGTGGTGTTGCTGGGGTCGTGCTTCAGCGACAACATTGGCGCCAAGATGCAGGGAGCCCTCATCCGTGCCACGGTAAATCCCATGGGCACGCTCTACAACCCGATGAGCATCGCCCGTGGCGTGCAACGACTCATTGACAATGAGCCGGTTGCTGGTCGTGACCTGTTCATGCAGGGCGGTGTGTGGAACAGCTATGACTTCCACTCGCGCCACTCGTTGCCCGACAAACAGGCGACACTCGACCGCATGAACAATGCCATCGAGCAAGGTCACAAAGCGCTGCAAGCAGCCCAACTGCTCACCGTTACACTGGGCACTGCCATCGTCTATCGCCTGAAGTCCACCGGCGAGGTCGTCGCCAACTGCCACAAGGTGCCTCAGCACGAGTTTGAGCGCCGCATGGCGACTGCCGGCGAACTGGTCCACGAGTTGGATGCCATGCTCACGCGGTTGCACTCCTTCAATCCCGAGTTGCACATCATCCTCACCGTGAGCCCCATCCGCCATATCGCCGATGGTCTTGACACCAACTCGCTGAGTAAGGCGCTGTTGCGTGTCGCCATCCAGGAGGTGCTGACCCGCCACCAGGAGTACTGCGACTACTTCCCCGCCTATGAAATCATGCTCGATGACTTGCGCGACTACCGCTTCTACAGTAGCGACATGGTACATCCCAGCGACGTAGCGGTGGAATACATCTGGCAAGCTTTTCAGGCAACCTACCTCGACGACCGCAGCGCCCTCGCCGTGGCACGCTGTGAGCGCATCCACAAGCGCCTGCAGCACCGCCCGATGAGCGCCAACCGCGATACGGTGGACCGCTTCAATGCCGACACCGCCAGCGTGGTGCGCAACCTCATCAAGGAGTATCCCTACCTGGCCGAGCACCCTGAACTCCAAGGTTTTACTCTCTAGTAACTAGGGACTAGAAACTAAAAACAAGAGACTGAAATGAACTATTCAATCACCGAAATATCCAACGTGCTGGAACTGACCGGCGAGCGCATCATCGACGAGGATGCCATTGTCAGCCAGTTGCTCACCGACTCGCGTTCGCTCACGCAGCCCGAAGAAACCATCTTCTTTGCCCTGCGCACCGACGCTGATGACGGTCACAACTATATCCCCGACCTCTTCGGTAAGGGCGTCCGCAACTTTGTCGTTGCCAGCGACTACTTCCCGCAACCCGAGTGTGCGTCAGCCAATTACCTCGCCGTGGAATCCCCTATCGAGGCATTGCAGGCGCTGGCTACCTTCCACCGTCGCCGCTTCAGGGAGTTGCCCGTCATCGGCATTACCGGCAGCCGCGGCAAGACTACGGTCAAGGAATGGCTATATCAACTGCTCAAGGACGACTACCGCATCGTGCGCTCTCCGCGCAGCTATAATTCCCAGATCGGTGTACCCCTCTCGCTGTGGGACATTGACAACAACACCGACCTCGCCATCATCGAGGCGGGCATCTCTACTACCGGTGAGATGGACAACCTTCAGGCAATGATCAGGCCCACCGTGGGCATCATTACCAACCTGGGCAGCGAGCACAACGACGGCTTCGCCTCGATGCAGCAGAAAGCACAGGAGAAGGCCAAAATCCTGTTCAACTGCGAGTGCATCGTCTATTGCGCCGATGACCCGTTGGTGACCCACACCATCGCGCCGCTCGTCGAGAGCGACGTCGCCGTTGAGATGTCATGGTCACGCAACCACTGCGAGGCACCCTTGCAGATCGACGGCATGGACCGCACCGAGGCGGCTACCACCCTGCACTATACCTACGACGACGAGCAGGGCAAGGTGACTATCCCCTTCACTGCCGACCGCGACCTGGATAACGCCATCACCTGCCTGGCGGTGCTGCTGCACCTGGAGTTGGATCGCGAGACCATCGCCAGCCGCATGGCAACACTCACCCCCGTGGGCACGCGCCTCAACGTCATCGAGGGCGTGAACGACTGCACCGTCATCGTCGATAGCTACACCAGCGACTACAACTCCTTGACCCCAGCCCTCAACTTCATGACTCGCCGTGCGGGAAACCGCCCGTGCACCGTCATCCTGAGCGACCTGAGCAACGAGAGCTACAGCGGCGACGAACTTTATATCCGCGTGAGCGAGTTGCTCAAGACCAAGCGGGTGAACCGCCTCATCGGCATCGGCAAGGAGATGTGCCGCTACAGCGATTACTTCGAGGTGTTGCCCCAATCCAAGTTCTATCACGACACCCAAGACTTTATCAACGATGTCGCCAAGGGCGACTTTGAGGACGAGACAGTACTCATCAAGGGCGATCCTAGTTTCGGCTTCAGCCAGATTATTGACTTGCTCGAGGCCAAGCAGCACATCACCGTGATGGAGGTGGACCTCAATGCCCTGGCGCACAACTTCAAGTTCTTCAAGTCCCTGATCAAGCCCGGTACCAAGACCATCGGTATGGTTAAAGCCAGCGGCTATGGTGCCGGCAGCTATGAAATCGCCAAGACGCTGCAGGACTGCGGCTGCGACTACCTCGCCGTCGCTGTCCAGGACGAGGGCGTGGAACTGCGCAAGGCAAGCATCTCGATGCCTGTCATCGTGCTTAACCCCAATGGTGTGAACTACAAGGCGATGTTCCAGTATCGACTGGAGCCCGAGCTGTATAGTATGGAAATGGCCCGCGACCTCATCAACGAGGGCAAGCGCTATGGCGTGCACGGTTTCCCTGTCCACATCAAGATTGATAGCGGTATGCACCGCCTGGGATTCACCCGCGAGCAATTACCCGAGCTCATCGGCCTGATGAAGGGCCAAGACGTCATCAAGCCCGCTTCGGTCTTCTCCCATCTGAGCGTCGCCGACGAGCCTGACCAGGATGCCTATACCCAGGCACAGTTTGACTACTTTGACTCCTGTAGCCAGATGTTGCAAGAGTCATTTGACCATCACATCATGAAGCACATCCTCAACACCAGCGGCATCGTCAGGTTCCCCGAGCACCAGTATGACATGGTGCGCATCGGCATCGGCCTGTACGGTATCCGCACCCTGTTCGACGGTAGCGAGGACACGCTCATGCCGGTATCAGCGCTGCGCTCCATCATCATCAGCATCAAGGAATGGCCCGCAGGCACCACCGTGGGCTATAGCAGGCGCGGCGTGCTTGAACGCGACAGCCGCATCGCAACCATCAATATCGGCTATGCCGACGGCTTTGACCGTCACTTCGGCAACGGGCGTGTGAGCATGTGGGTCGGTGGCAAGCTGTGTCCCACAGTGGGCAACGTGTGCATGGATGCCGTGATGATCGATGTGACCGATGTGACCTGCAAGGTCGGCGACACGGTCGAGATCTTCGGTGAGCATGTGCCCGTCGAGCAGTTGAGCGAGGCACGAGGAACCATCCCCTATGAAATCCTTACCAGTGTATCGCCCCGCGTGAAGCGCGTGTATTATAGAGAATGATTACTCAATCTATGTCAAGAAGAATATCCAACATATTGATGCTTAGCGCCTTGCTGCTGTGCTGTTCCCTGAGGGGATATAGCCAGGACATCAAGGCCAACGGCATCTACTACAATATCATCAACGAGACACAGGTGGCTGTCGCCCCGGCGTGGCACGATGGCGTGAGCTGCTACGAGGGATGCATCATCCTACCCGAGCACGTTTACTGCGATGGCGTTAACTATGAGGTCGCCGCTATTGCTCCGAGGGCATTCTGGCAGTCGGGCATTACCCAAGTGCAGATTCCCAACAGCGTGACGAGGATTGGCGAGGCGGCATTTGCCGATGCCGAGGAACTGACCGACATCACCCTGCCGATAGGATTGGCTACCGTGAGCAGGTATATGCTGGCAGGTACTGCCGTGAGAAACGTGGTGATTCCCGAAGGCGTTTCCGAGATCGGTACGGGTGCCTTTGAGGACTGTGACCAGCTGCGCACCGTCTTCCTGCCCTACACGCTGAAGTATGTAGGCGACCAGGCATTTGCCTATTGTTCCAACCTCAACGAGATCTATTGCGATGCTTCAACACCGCCGCTGATGATGGGCGACGCAGCCTTTGAGGGTTGTGAAGGCATCAACGTGATGCTGCCCAACGGCGCCACAACTTCCCGATACCAGAATGACGGCATGTGGGGCGACGAGGATTTGTTCTCGCTATGGATTGACGAGGGAATTGCCGTGCTGCCTCGCATGCAGCAAGAGCAGGCGGGCGAGAACTGGACTGTCCTCAATCTGGGCAACAGCTTCGCCTACAAGATTTATGGTCCCGACGGCTATCTGGCTGCCATCACTGCCGCCGACCGCTACTTCCTGCCGATCGGTGCACAGAGCACCGACTACCTGGTCGTACCCACCACACTGATGCGTGACGAGGAAGACTTGCAGATGCTGGCTACCGCCGAACCTGCTGCCATCGAGGACATTGAGGAGGAGAATCCCGTGAACCAGTTGAGTATCGTGGGCATCGATGGCACAATCTATATACAGGGCTATACCGAGGGGTTATGGACATCAATCTACGATGCCTATGGATACATGTGGTATGAAGGTCCTGCTGTCAAGAACTGGATCAGCTTGCCCGGTCCCCGCGTCTATATCGTGCGCGTGGGCAATACCGTCCGCAAAATTTTCCTAAACTGATGCTAAAAAACGAGGATATCGACATCAAGTATATGCGCATGGCGCTGGACGAGGCCCACAAGGCGCTCGAGCGCGACGAGGTACCTATCGGTGCCATCATCGTGTGCAAGGGGCGCGTCATCGGCCGTGGCCACAACCTGACCGAGGCGCTCATCGATGTCACTGCCCATGCCGAGATGCAGGCCATCACTGCTGCAGCCTCAACCCTGGGCGGCAAGTACTTGACCGATTGCACCCTGTATGTCACCGTGGAGCCTTGCCTGATGTGCGCCGGAGCGCTGGCATGGAGCCAGATTCCGCGCATCGTCTATGGAGCCAGCGACGACAAGCGCGGCTACCACACGATGTGTGCCGCGCCGTTCCATCCCAAGACGACGGTCACCGCCGGCGTGCTAGCAGACGAATGTGCTAAACTGATGACCGATTTCTTCAAGAAAAAACGACCGCTTAAAACCAAGGAGAAATGAATACAACGTTGCTGAAACCATTATCGCTGCTGGTTGCTGTGTTGCTGGCATTCACCGCCTGTGCTCACCCGCAGCCCAAAGAGAAGCCTGATGGCTATGAAATCACCGCCGCCCCCAGTGAGCGCTCGTTTGAAGCCGACACGATCGAGGTGATGAGCCAGGCGATGGGTCGCACCATCAAGAATGTGGTCGTCACACCCAGGCAGTACCACTTCACGGCAGAAGAACCCAGCTGCTACCCTGTGCTCTACCTGTTGCACGGTGCCTATGGCTGCTACAGTGACTGGTCCAAAAAGGCCAACCTCCACCGCTTGGCCGACAATTATAATGTCATCATCGTGTGCCCCGACGGACAGGACAGCTGGTACTTTGACTCGCCAGTGGACCCGAAGATGCAGTTCGAGACCTATGTCAGCAAGGAACTGGTCGCCTATATCGACAGCCACTATCGCACCTACGCCAACCGCTATATGCGCGCCATCACAGGACTGAGCATGGGAGGCCACGGGGCGCTGTTCCTCGCCTTCCGCCACCCTGATGTCTTCTGGTCATGCGGTAGCATGAGCGGCAACATGGACATCACCCAATATCCCGACAAGTGGCACATCAAGGACCGCCTGGGCGACTATGCCGGTAACGAGCAGCGCTGGCGCGACCATGCCGTGTGCAACCTGGTGGACCAGGTTAAGGACTGCCCCCTGCAACCTGCCCAAAACATCATCATCGACGATGGCCTGAACGACATCTTCATCCAGAACAACATTGCCTTGCACGATCAACTTGTCGATAAAGGCATCGATCACGACTTCACCCTGCGCCCCGGCCGTCACAGCTGGGACTACTGGGTAAACTCGCTGGACTACCACATGATATTCTTCCACAAGGCCTTTATCCGTGGAGCAGAACTCATGCAAGAATAACCTTGTAACAAAACGATTACCATTATGATAACCTACAAGAAACCCAAGATACTGATTATCTATACCGGAGGCACCATCGGCATGATCGAGAATCCCGAGACCCATGCCCTGCAGCCGTTTGACTTCTCTCACCTGATGGACAATGTGCCCAAGGTGAAGAAGCTGGACTATGAGATCGAGAACATCCAGTTCGACCCGCCCATCGACAGCAGCAACATGGACCCGTCGCACTGGCGCGAAATTGCCCTTTCCATCGAGGAGCACTACGACTTGTACGATGGCTTTGTGGTGCTGCATGGTACCGACACCATGGCGTTTACCGCCTCGGCACTGAGCTTCATGCTCGAGAACCTGTGCAAACCCGTCATCATCACCGGCTCACAGCTGCCCATCGGCGAGGTGCGCACCGACGGCGAGGAGAACCTCATCACCGCCCTGCAGGTCGCTGCCGCCACCGATGAGAAAGGATGCCCACGGGTGCAGGAAGTCGCTATCCTGTTCGAGAACTACCTGTGGCGCGGCAACCGTGCCACCAAGATGAGCGCCGACAACTTCAACGCTTTCAAGAGCTTCAACTATCCCGAGTTGGCCGAGATCGGTCTCGATATCGAGTACAACTTCAACAGCCTGAGGAAAATGCCACCACGCCCATTGAGGGTATGCACCGACATGGACACCAACGTCATGTTCCTTGAGCTTAACCCCGGCATGACCGAGCAAACCCTGGATTACCTGCTGCACACGCCCGACATCAAGGGCATTGTCCTCAAGACCTATGGCGCAGGCAACACGCCCAGCCACCCCTGGTTCATCAAGTGCATCAAGGAGGCTGTGGACCGCGGCGTGGTCATTGTCAACGTGACCCAGTGTGTCAACGGCGGTGTGAACTGCTCACTCTACGAGACAGGCAAGACTCTGCTCAATGCCGGTGTCATCAGTGGCGCCGATATGACCAGCGAGGCCGCTATCACCAAGCTGATGTTCCTCTTCGGCATGCGCTACTCCCCCAGCATGGTCAAGAAATACATGGTCAGTGACTTGTGCGGCGAGCTCACGATGCCGTAACCCGCTAGTCACTAGTCAAAGAATCGCTAGTCGCTAGTCTTTAGTCTACAGAATCCGACTAAAGAACTAACGACTAGCGACTTTATTAACTGTCGACTAGTGACTAGCGACTAATACGTCATACGGGGCTCGAGCTCCTTGGCCTGGTCGATCATCTTCTGGATCTCGACCTCGGCGGGAACGCGGCCGCACAGGTGCTTCTCCTCGTTAATCTCAGCCACCTTGGCAGCAAGGTTGGCGGCAACGCGGTGACGCAGCTCCTTGACGGTGTCTACGCCAGCAGCCTCGAGCAACTCGGCAAACTGCGGGCCGATGCCGTTGATGCGGAACAGGTCGGCATGGTTGGTCCACTTGAGAATCAGCTTCTCGCTGATACCGGTCTTCTCGGCAATGATTTTGCGTCCCGAAGGACCACAACAAGCATCAAGCAGCTGCTCAACAGTCTCGATACCCTCGGCAATCAATTTGGGAGCATAAACATCTCCAATACCCTCAATGTCAATAATCTTGTAATTCATAATATGTTTATAATTTAGAGTTTAAAACGGGTTTTCTAAGATTGGTTTTACTCGGCTTTCTTGTCGCAGTCACAGTCGATGATCTTCCAGATCAAGGCTGCCAGGGCACCGCCGACAAAGGGACCCACGATGAACACCCACAACTGGTTGAGCGCATCACCGCCCTCAAACAGAGCCGGACCGATAGAACGGGCGGGGTTGACCGAAGTGCCGGTGAAGTGGATACCCACCAGGTGGATGAGAATCAGCGACAGACCGATTGCCAAGCCGGCAAAGTTGTTGGTAGCGCCGTTAGTCTTAGCAGTGGCACCCAGTACCACAAGGACAAAGATCATGGTCAGCACAATCTCGACAATCAGACCGTTGGTCACGCCGAAGGCACATGCATTGGCACCTGTCTTGGTGGTAATAATGCCGTCGGCAGGCATTGTGCCCACGATACCAGCCAGCAAGGCAGCAGCAATGATAGCTCCGATAACCTGGAAAATCATGTACATACCACAATCCTTGGCACTCATGCGGCCACTCAGGAAGCATCCCAGGGTAATAGCGGGGTTGATGTGGCAACCACTGATACCACCGATGGTATAGGCCATAGCAACTACAGCAAGACCAAAGGCGATAGCGGTACCCACTACCGATGCGGTATCAGTACCACAACCAAGTGCCACAGCAGCACCGCAGCCCAAGAATGTCAGCACGAAAGTGCCAACCATTTCAGCTAAATACTTTTTCATAGATTAAACATTTATTTTGGTTAAACAAGTTAATTGAAATTTCACTTCACATGTTTGGAATGTGCAAACATAGAGATTTTTTTTATAAATCGCAAGAAATTTCTATAAAATCTTCGTACATTTGCAAATTGATTACTCGCGTAAAACAGATAAGGAATAAATATTGAGCGAATTATGAATGTTTCGATAGTAGGGACAGGATATGTGGGTCTGGTGAGCGGCACATGCTTTGCCGACCTGGGCGTGAATGTCACGTGCGTTGACCGTGATAGCCAGAAGATTAACCGCCTGGTCTATGGTGCTATACCCATCTATGAGCCAGGACTTGACAATATGATCAACCGCAACGTCACCGACAAGCGTCTCACCTTCTCCAGCGACTATAAGCTCGGATTCATTGACCAGGACTTTGTGTTCTGCGCCATCGACACCACGGCGAGCGAGGACGGTTCGACCGACCTGACACCCATCTTGGACATTGCCAAGGACTTCGGCCAGAACATTACGCGCTACAGCGTGTTTGTCATCAAGTCGACGGTTCCCGTGGGCACGGCACAGCATGTGACCAAGATCATCGGCGAGGAGCTGGAGGCTCGTGGAGCAAGTAACATCAAGTTTGACGTGGCAAGCAATCCCGACTTCCTCACCGAGGGCAACGGCATCAAGGACTTTATGAAGCCCGACCGCATCGTCATCGGCACCGAGACCGTATCGGCACGTCAGGCGATGGAACGCCTGTACCGCACCATCCTGATGCACAACAACCGCAACGTCATCTATACCGATACCCGCACTGCCGAGATGATCAAGTATGCCGCCACCTCGATGCTCGCCACACGCGTGAGCTTCATGAACGAGATTGCCAACCTGTGCGAGATCGTTGGCGCCGACGTCAATGTGGTGCGTCACGGTGTTGGCACCGACAGCCGCATCGGCCCCAAGTACATCTTCCCGGGCTGTGGTTACGGCGGTACCTTGTTCCCTCAGGACATCAATGACTTGATCAAGATTGGTGCCGAGCACAATTACGATATGGAAATCCTCCAGGCGGTGGAGAATGTCAACAACCGCCAGAAGCGCATCCTGTTCAAGAAACTCTACAACCACTTCAAGGGCGAATTGGCGGGCAAAACCATCGCGTTGTGGGGCCTCAGTTTCAAGCCTGAGACCGACGACATGTCTTCGGCCCCGTCGATCGACACCATCAACATGCTGATGGATGCCGGTTGCCACGTGCGCGTCTATGACCCCGTAGCGATGAACGCCACCAAGCGGCGTTGGAGCCATGTGTATTGTGGACTGGACATGTATGACGCCGTCAAGGGTGCCGATGCCGTGCTGCTGTTGACCGAGTGGCGTCAGTTCCGCATCCCTGCCTGGCAAGCCGTCAAGAGCCTGATGAGAACTCCTGTCGTTATCGACGGCCGCAACGTCTATGACGGCGACGAGATCGAGGAGCAGGGCTTTACCTACTACTGCATCGGACGATAACTACAGGATCTAGACAACAACTATAAAAAGAAAACCGCCTCAATGTGAGGCGGTTTTTCTTGTGTTGTCAATACTCAAATGATGTGTCGATGACCTCAAACTCGGTGCGGCGGTTGATTTGGTCTGCCGCTTCCTGATCCTCCTTGCTCAGGCCCTTGATAAATTCCTCGGTGAGTGTCACGCCCTCCTCAAATTGCGGATACTGGCTGTGGATGCGCTTGGTCACAGTCTTGGGACGTGACTCGCCATAACCGGCTGGCTTGAGGCGCTCCTTGGGAATGCCGTTCTCGATCAAGTAGTCCACGACGCTCTGGGCACGGCGCTGGGAGAGTCCCTGGTTGTACTTGGCGCTGCCCACACGGTCGGTGTGCGATGCCATCTCGATAACGATATTGGGATGGTCCTTCAGGAGCATGACCATGCTGTCGAGGGCGAGTTTGGATTCGTCACGCAACACAGCCTTGTCAAAGTCATAGAAGATATTCTCGATAATCTGCGCCTTGAACATGGCACCGAGGATAAAGTCCACATTATACTCGGCATCTTCCTCGGTCGTGTCGCTCTCAAATTCCTGACGGGCATTGAAATAGCCATCGGCACTGGCAAGCATTGCATATTTCACACCACGACGCAGGTCAAAACGGAACGAGCCATCAGGCTTGGATGCGGTCTTCTGGTTACTGCCATCGTCACCCACGATGCGAATGACGGCATTGGGGACAGGCTCATCGTCCTTATCGACAACATAACCCGAAATCCACACCTGCAGGTCAGGCTTGATAAATGAGTAGATGTGGTCATAGCCACGTGCCTCACCACGGTTGCTGGAGAAGAAACCGCTCTCACCCTCGCCGAAGGTGAGACCAAAGTCGTCACCCGAGGAGTTCATCGGCACGCCCATATTCTCGACAACCCACTGGTCCATGGATACCTTGTCGCCCTCCTCACGCGGTTGCAACCTGGCGACAAACAGGTCAAGGCCTCCCATACCGGGATGACCGTTGCTGGAGAAATACAACAGGCTGTCGGTGCGCATGTTGGGGAAGCGCTCGTTACCCTTGGTATTGATCTGGGGACCCAGGTTCTCGAGGGTTCCGTGCTTGTCCTTGAGGTTGATGCGCCAGATGTCGGTACCACCCTGCCCTCCTGGCATGTCGCTGGCAAAATAGAGCCATTTGCCATCAGGGCTGACAAAGGGGTCGGAATAGTTGCTCAACGTGTCAGCAGTGATTTCAAACTTCTGCGGTGCGCTCCACTTGGCTTCGCTGCGGGTGCTGGTATAGATCTCGACAGTGGTGGGCCAGTCCTGACGGACGGCGCGTGCAAGGTACATGGTCGAGCCGTCGGGCGAGAACGCTGCGGCACCCTCGTCATGCTCGGTATTCAGTCCGCCATCCACGACCTCGGGACGAGACCACTTGCCCTTCTCGTCCTTCTTGGAAAAATAGATGTCACCCTTCTTGGTACCGGTGATCTCACTGCGCAGTTCACCCGTGGACTTCTCGTTGGTCGAGGTATAGTAGATATACTCCAGTTTACTGTCCAGATACATCGGGGCATAGTCGGCGCGACGTGAGTTGAACAACTTGTCCTGCTTCACAGTATAGCGCGAGCCCTCTTCTTTCCAGATGGGAGCAAGTTCACAACCACGGATACCGACCTCGGCTTCCCAACTGTCGGGTGCAATCTCAAGATACTTTTTGTAGTTAGCGATGGCGTTAGTGTACAGTCCATCGAGCTGCTGAGCCTGTGCCAGTCGCAGCAGAATCGTGGTGTCCTCATACTCGTAACGGATGGCGTTCTGGAAGGATGCAGCAGCGCGGTTGCCCTGATTGAGTTTCAGGTGGCACATTCCCAACTGGAATGCCAGTTCACCGCGAATCCAGGCATCTTCCTTGTGGTTATAGCGGTTATAGAGCTTGCGATAGATGGTCGCCGCGTCAAAGTACTCGCCACGGTCATACGCTTCGTCGGCGTCCTTGAGCTTGGGGCCCTTGCACGATGCCAGGGACATCACCATCGATGCCAGCAACAAACCCACTGTTATATATATTATCCGTTTCATGAAATTGCTCTACTATTTCATTATTAACGAATAACCCGCGCGGTTTATTGTCATTATCCATGAGTTTCTGACCTGTACCGCACTACGGGAAGAATGGAAGCAACAAGATGAATGGATGTGATAAAACCTGCCTACTAGTCGCTATAGGTCCTGGTGATGGTCATCTGACGCTTGCCGTCGAGAGCGATGGTCACGCGGGTGTATCGGCCGTGGGTGTCGATATCGTAGTCAAAGGTGCGCTCGTGTATCACGTCACTGCCTTTCAACTCCTTGATGGCAATGAGGAATTTCTTGCCTGTGGCGGTGTCAAAGTCATAGTGGTAGCGGAACACCTGGGATCCCCTTTCCTCGCGGATGACATAACCATCTTGATAGATAAGCGTGCGCTTGTCGGCATTGGGCTGGGTGATGACGATCTTGGCAAGATGGCCATTCTCGTTGAAGGTGTACTCCTGGCGGCTGTCGTTATTGCCCTTGATGCACTCACGGCGTCCATGCTCACCATAGATCGGCGCATACTTGATCGTGCGATTCTTGCTCTTGCTCTGCTTGATGGTATAACCCATCACCGGGTCATAGGTATAGGTGTAGTTGGTCTCGGTCTTGGTGCCCTTACTACCCTGGATGACCGACTTGACGAGCAGCCCCTGAGGGTTGAAAATGAACACATTGTCACGCTCGCCGCCTTTTGCCAGAACGACATGCTCATCGACGCGTCCCGTGCATCCGTTGAAGCCCACGTCTAAGTGCTCGATGCGGTAGCTGTGGGTGGGATTGTTCACCAGGTTGCTGTAGAAGGCCTTGATGCGCGGATCGGCATCACGGGTCGTGTCGATAAAGGCCGAGATGTTCTCGAGCGTAACACCCTCTTTGCAATAGGATTCAACAGCATTGTTCTGACCGTGGATTGTACCTATAGTTATCATCGCCAGCAGTGCCAGCATCACATATCTCTTGACCATTTTCAAATAGCATTAAAATTTTTTCTACTGCAAAGATAACGAAAAAGTTCAATCTTACAAAAAAACGCACATTTCCACCCTCAATTGGCATCGGATTAACGATTTTTGCCTATCTTCGCAGGTTGAATCAGTCAGGTTGCGCCCTAGGGGCTTGCACCTATTCAGTTAACCGTCTAAAACATTACCAATTCAATAACATCATCAATTTTTTATGAAAGACGAAGAAAACATTGTTCAACAACAGCAAGACGACATGTCGTTGCCCGACAACGCCGCGCGCGAGCTCAAGCCCGGGGAAAAATATGTCCCCATCTTGAAGCCCGACAAGACGTATCCCGAGATTACGCCTTACAGCGTCTCGCTGGGTCTGATTATGGCGGTCATCTTCAGTGCCGCCGCAGCCTATCTGGGCCTCAAGGTAGGCCAGGTGTTTGAGGCTGCCATTCCCATCGCTATCATTGCAGCCGGTATTGGCGCAGCAACCAAGCGCAAAAACTCGCTGGGCGAAAATGTCATCATCCAGTCCATCGGTGCCGCTTCGGGCATCATCGTGGCCGGTGCCATCTTCACCCTGCCTGCCCTCTACATCCTGCAGGCCGAGTACCCCGAAATCACTGTGAACTTCCTCGAAGTCTTCCTCAGTTCATTGCTCGGCGGTTGCTTGGGAATTTTGTTCTTCATCCCCTTCCGCAAGTACTTCGTGAGCGACATGCACGGCAAGTTCCCGTTCCCCGAGGCTACCGCGACTACCCAGGTGCTCGTCAGCGGCCAGAAGGGCGGCGACCAGGCCCGTCCCCTGCTCATAGCTGGTATCGTGGGCGGTCTGTACGACTTCCTGCTCTCGACCTTCGGTTGGTGGAAAGAGGTGCTCACCACTGCCGCTATCCCCGCATTGCAGAACTTTACCGACAATGTGAAGATGATCTTCAAGATCAACACGGGTGCCGCTGTGCTGGGTCTGGGCTACATCATCGGCTTGCCCTACGCCTTCATTATCTTTGCCGGTAGTGCCTTCATCTGGTGGGTGGTTGTGCCGGTAATCGGTACTTTTGATCCGGTTCTGTCTAGCCCATTACATTCTCCTGACGAGATTTTTGCGGGCTATGCACGTTACATCGGTATCGGCGGTATCGCCATGAGCGGTATCATCGGCATCGTCAAGTCATGGGGTGTCATCAAGAACGCTGCCGGTCTTGCCGGACAGGCTTTCAAGGGTCAGGCAGAGAACGTGGAGGTGGAGCGTCACCAGCGTGACATCTCGATGAAAGTCCTCGTGTTCGCCCTGTTGGCAGCCCTGTTGGTGACCTTCGTGTTCTTCTATATTGGTGTCATTCACAACCTGCTGCAGACCATCGTGGCCTTCCTGGTTGTGCTGGTTATCGCCTTCCTGTTCACCACCGTGGCAGCCAACGCTATCGCCATCGTAGGCAGTAACCCCGTGTCGGGTATGACCCTGATGACCTTGATTGTGGCCAGCGTCATCTTTGTCGCTATCGGTCTCGAGGGTTCCAAGGGTATCGTGGCAGCCATGGTCATTGGTGGTGTGGTCTGCACCGCACTCTCGATGGCTGGTGGTATGGTCACCGATATGAAAATCGGTTACTGGATTGGTACCACACCCGCCAATCAGCAGACGTGGAAATTCGTCGGCACCCTCGTGTCGGCAGCCACCGTTGGCGGTGTGATGATGATCTTGAACAAGGCTTATGGTTTCACCGGTCCCGACGCCATGGTCGCTCCTCAGGCTAATGCCATGGCAGCCGTTATCAAGCCCCTGATGATGGGTGGTGAGACCCCCTGGTTACTTTATAGTGTGGGTGCTATCCTCGCTCTCTTGCTCAACTGGCTCAAGGTGCCTGCCCTGCCCTTCTCACTGGGTATGTTCATCCCCTTGCAGTTGAATGCCCCGCTGCTCGTCGGCGCCATCATCAGCTGGTTCGTCGGCAGCCGCAGCAAGGACGAGGCCGTTAACAAGGCACGCAAGGAGCGTGGCACCCTGCTCGCCAGCGGTTTCATCGCCGGTGGTGCCCTCATGGGCGTTGTCAGTGCAGCCATGATCTTCTTCGGTTTCAAGTACGTCAGCCCCCTGAGCGACAGCGCCAGCAACTGGCTCGCCATCGTGATGTACATCGCCCTCATCCTCTTCCTTGCCATCTCCTGCCTCCGCGCCAAGAAAGAAGATTAAACCACTACATCACAAGAAAACCATATAGACAACTGGAACAACTCAAACAACTGTCCATCAATCAGATAGTTGTCCAAGTTGTTCCAGTTGTTTTTAAAACAACAACCAAGATGAAGATTGTATCTCTTGTATTTCTTGTTTTCATGATATAAAAAAGGACGACAGTTGTCGTCCTTTTTGGCGGAGTGACCGAGATTCGAACTCGGGATACGCTTTTGACGTATACACGCTTTCCAGGCGTGCCTCTTCAGCCACTCGAGCATCACTCCAT
>JAEEGL016388834.1_pt1 | contig 17601 bp, 4 predicted proteins | sample 9134231 | NCBI WGS metagenome assembly JAEEGL01 (sample SAMN16246548, study PRJNA631951) | gut metagenome | biome: gut microbiome; feature: rumen; material: fiber-attached | host: Bos | place: Iran: Karaj | collected 2018-10 | reverse complement strand
GAAAGAGTGTCTGTCACTGTTTCAAAAATGATATACTAAGTAATCAGTAATTAACGGTGCCTGTCACCGTATTAGGGAGGAGATCTTATGCTGGCATTGGCAATTCTATTAGCTGTATTTCCGAGTGTCCTCGTCTTTGCCGTGGTGTACAAATTTGACACTATTGAAAAAGAGCCGACGTCCCTTTTGATCAAGCTGTTTATCGGCGGGATTATAGCCTTTTCCCTGGCAATGCTGTTGGGGGGCCTGGGGCGAATGGGGCTGCAGTCCATTTACACCGGAAAAAGTCTGATGCTATTTCAGTTTGTTGACAGTTTTCTGCTGGAGGCGCTGCCGGAACAGGTTTTCATCTTTCTGGTGATTTGTCTTTTCACATGGAAAGATAAAGAGTTTAACTACACCTTTGATGCAGTGGTGTATGCGGTTACAACCGCCCTTGGAGTGACCATTGCCGGAAATTTGATGCATATCTTCAGAGGCAATGGCTTTAAGGTTAGCTACCTCTTACTTTCCCTGGTGGGACATGTGATCAGTGCCGTATTTATGGGGTATTTTTACGGCAAGGCAAAAAACAGCGAAGGTTTAAAAGAAACCGGGGCCACCCGTATGTATCTGGTGGAAACGCTGCTGATTCCCATTGTCATGTTTGGAATTTATGATTTTTGTTTGCAGATACAGACCCAGTTCTTTTATGTATTCCTGATCCTTTACGAGATTGTGTGCGGGATCATAACCGTAGTGGAAATCGTGTATCTTTCAAAACATGATACAATGCTGACCGGATTGGCTGATGTAGAGCTGACTGAACAGGAAGCTGCGTCCTTTAAAGAAACGGAAAGGTGGTAAGCGGTATGAAGATCAAATGCGATTATTGCGGTCAGATGATCGATGAAACGCTGCAAACATGTCCGAACTGCGGTGCCGCTTTATCCGGTGCGAACAGAATGGCTCATACCCAGCCGCAAACCATTGAAGAGTTGAAGCAATGGTATGTGGATCATAATCTGCCCCCGGAGCATGTGACGCGATTTTTTATCGGGAAAAATATCACAGAGCCGAAAGCCTTTGGTATCTACAAGGATGAAAACGGCGACTTTGTCGTTTATAAAAATAAGGCAAACGGCGAGCGTGCGGTCCGTTATCAGGGATCGGATGAGGGATATGCCGTGAATGAGCTCTATCAAAGGCTGCGGACTGAAATCGCGGAGCAAAAGAAAAATAATGCAAATCGCAATCAGTCCGGCTATCGGAGCAGCGGCAAAAATGCCTCTTCCAAAAAAAGCTTCGGATCCACATATTATAAGATCCTGAAGGGGGTTTTGTTTACCAAATTCGGGATCACAATCTTTGCGCTGGTGGTATTCTTCCTTGCATCCGTATTGGATCATTCCCCGGCCAGAGGGTACTATCGGTACAATGGCAAGGATTATTATTATCAAAAATCGCAATGGTATGAATATCATGCGGAGGATGATGACTGGTATCTGAATTACGATAGCGGTTTTCTGGATGATCTGATCACAGACGATACGGCCGATGAGTATCGGATCTACGATCACGAGGGATCGCGATTTGAAGATTCAACGTGGTACGATGTCGGCAGCTCAAGCAGCAGTGACGATTCCTGGAGCAGCAGCGACTGGGATAGCGGCAGCTCATGGGACAGCAGCGATTCCTGGGATTCAGGCAGCTCGGACTGGGATTCCGATTGGTAATACAGAATGTGGTTCTACTTTACCAAGCAGAACAAGGTGAATATGGTTGTCTATATCAAAAACTACTTCTTTATCGAGGAGTATTTCGATAATATGGCACGTTAAGAAGATTGAAAACCTGACGAGATCAGGTAAATTCATGAAAAGAAAAAAGATGCGCTCCCCACTCGGGAACGCATCTTTTTTCTATGCAAAAACAGTGGTTTTGTGGTATATTTATATTGATTTTTTATGTCTTGTTCTTGGGGAGGAATAAGAGGGCGTAAGCTTCAGTCGGATAGATTCAGGATGCGAACATAAGGAGAGCATACTATGAGGACAAAACAGGGGGAACGAATCGTTGCATTATCGATTGCCATGCTGTTGGCTGTTTCGGAACTTTTCGGGATAGGGAGCCTGGATACCTATGCAGAATCGGCGCAGGAATTTGAGAAGGAGCAGGAATCTATCACCGCAGAAACAGACTCTGAAACCTACGTTACAACCGCGGATGATTGGGAGGCTGAATGGAAAGCGCCATCCGGTGGCATGGGATTTGTAACCTTGACGAAGTATACAGGTCCTGTAGATCAGAAGATCATGATCCCGAACTACCTGAAGAAAAATAATATCAGCTACTGGGTTGTTTTCAAAAGCATGGGTGCTAATGAATGGACCGAAGAAAGGCAGTGGGAAGGGAATCAGTACAAGGATGTGATCACCTATGGCGGTGATGGAACGGCAAATGCAGCCAATCTGGTTCCGGGAGTAGAATTCGGTGACCAGGTTATTATGGCGCCTGAGGCGGGAAAGGGTTTTCAATATTGCAAAAGCATGACAAGCGTTAGTCTGCCTGGCGACTTCCTTACGAATAGTGAATCGGACAGCATAACCGATATGTCCCGGATGTTTTATCAGTGCAAATCCCTGGAAAGTATAGATTTTGGAGCGAATTTTGATACTTCAAAGGTAACCACTATGGACAGCATGTTCAGCGGTTGCAAGAGCCTGAAATCTCTGAATTTGGACCTCTTTGATACGGCTAACGTCAAAGATATGGGTTCCATGTTCATGGATTGTGCATCTTTGAAATTCCTGAATGTTTCAAATTTGAAAACTGAGAAAGTCACCGATATGAGCAATATGTTCAGAGGGTGCTGCCATCTGGAGTCCCTGGATGTCAGTGGATTCAATACGGCAGCTTGTACGGATATGAGTGGTATGTTCTGTGAGTGTGAGACACTACCCGCACTGAATCTTGGCGGGAAGGATTCAACCTTTAAAACAACCAATGTAACAAACATGGGGTTGATGTTTGCCGCCTGTTCTATGCTGGAAACCCTGGATTTGAGCGGCTTTTCCACCGCCAAAGTAACGGATATGCATTGTATGTTTCAGGGGTGTAAACGCCTGACAAAGCTGGATCTTACCACCTTTAAAACAGCCAATGTAACGGATATGCGTTTTATGTTCGATTCGCTGCTCATGTTAGAGCGAATTTACGTTGGAACTGACTTTACCACCGCTCAAGGGGTGGATGGCACCGGGATGTTTGAAAATGATACAAAGCTTGTGGGAGGAAGGGGAACCATCTTTGACTCCACTCATGTAGATGCAACTTACGCCAGGGAAGATGACCCTGCCAACGAAAAACCGGGATATTTTACCATCTTCTATATGTCTGTGAGCTCGGACTGGTATTATGAGCCTATCCAAAGTGGGGATACCACCATCACCCTTATTGGTTACAAAAATCCGGACCGCAGGGATATTGTGATCCCGTCAACTATGACGGTAGAGGGGAAAACCTATGGTGTGATCCTGAAAAAATTGCATTACGATAGTGATGACACATCCAAAGAACTGACATCCGTTGTGATCTCTGAAGGGGTGAAGGCAGCAGTAGATGCAACCGGTATGTTTGATGAGTGTGACAAGCTGATCCGGTTAGATGTCAGCAAGCTGAACACCTCTGATACCAAGCTTATGACAGGAATGTTCAGGTATCTTTTCAAAGTTGATGAGCTGGATGTATCCGGTTTTGATACCGGTAACGTGACCAACATGGAAAGCATGTTTATGGGAGATTCCGGTCTTACTTCTTTGGATGTCAGCGGTTTTGACACCGGTAAAGTATGTAACATGGATGGTATGTTTGCGTACACAGATAAATTGGAATCACTTGATCTGCATTCCTTTGAAACGGAAAATGTGGAATCTTTGGCCTCAATGTTTATGAATTGTACGAACCTGCTCAGCCTGAATCTGTCAAGCTTTGATACGAAAAATGTTACAGATATGAAAGGGATGTTTTTCAACTGCAGCGATTTGGGGCAGATCATCGTAAATCCGGAAACCTTTACCTTGACCTCTCTTAATGTGGAGGAAGGTAAGGGATCCAACATGTTTGGGTCATGTCATCATTTAAAGGGCGGAAAAGGAAGCGGATATGAGCCGGATCATGTCTCGGACAGTTCCAGAGCCTGCGTTGATCAGGGAGAAGAGGCTCCGGGATATTTTTGCGGTGGACATATCACAAAAATTAATGAATGGGCCCATGAGCCCGGCCTGGTCTATACGGATGCTGACGGGAATTTTCGGCAGGATGATTCCTATGTGATCCTGTATCGATATGATGGCTCTGAGCGTGACATTATCATTCCGGCCTGGATAGAGGATGAAAATGGGGAGAGGAAAAAAGTGGCCCTTGCCGGTATGGGGGCAGAACGAATAGATATTTCCGTTGGGGAAGACGGAAGTGTTTCTTTCGATGAGAGCCAGGCCTTTAACTCTAACCTTGTGGAGACTGTTGTCATTGAAGAAGGCGTTCTTGCGGCAGATATCCTCCAGCCACTTTTCAACGACTGCTACAAGCTTTCCTATCTGGATCTGCGAGGTCTGGATATGACGCAGAAGCGGCATTTGAACAATCTGTTTTATAACTGCGTTTCTTTGAAGAGTCTGGATGTTTCAAGGCTGAACACTGAAAGTGCAGTGGATATGAGTGCAATGTTCGCAAACTGCAGTTCTTTGACAAAGCTGGAAGGCTTCGGAGAATATTTCTATCAAAAGAAAAAGGGTTACTCCTTTTATGCACCAAATTGTAAAGATGCTTCCGGAATGTTCTTGGGATGCAGTGCCTTGAAAAAGGCCTACATGCCCGGATTTACCGAGAAGCTGAAGAAGCTTTCAGACTTTTTCTACGGTTGCAGCAGCATCAAAAACATTCAGCCAATGGATTGCATAGACTGGAATAATACGTTTCTGACTCCCGGCGTTACCACCAGCGGCGTAACGGATTTCCATAATATGTTCGCTCAGTGTAGTGCCCTTACGGATTTTTATCCGGTGTATGCTGCAACTGAGGAAAATGGACTTGAGCGCATGGTGCCTTCTACAGAAAATGCCCTGGATATGAGTGGCATGTTTGCGGGGTGTACGTCCCTGACGGAGGTGCCCATTTCCCACTTTGATACGAGAAAGGTCACCAACTTCACGGGTATGTTTTTGGACTGTGCCGCTTTGCAGCGTGTTTTGCAGGGAACGAACTTCGGGACTGCTGCCTGCACCTCCATGTCCGGTTTATTTGCAGGCTGCAAAAAGCTGGATCCGGATTTTTTGGATCTGACGATCTTTGATACGGCAAAAGTGCAGCGCATGGACAGTATGTTTGAAGACTGCGAGCAGTTGGACGTACTGGATCTTTCCAACTTTGATACCGGAGCAGTCACCAACATGTCCGGTATGTTCAAGGACTGCAGCAGCCTTTTGGATATTGATTTCGGGGAGCATTTTGATGTCAGCAAAGTAACTGATTTTTCCTCCATGTTTGAAAATTGCGAGAGTCTGACGGCAATGGATCTTTCCGGTTTTGTTCCCACAAAAGGGGAGAGCATGGCACGGATGTTTGCAGGTTGTAAAAACCTTACAGGTGTGGATCTTACCGGATTTTCTTCCTCCTACAATAAGGGTGAGGGACAGGATATTTCCGCCATGTTTGCAAACTGCAGCGCGCTTACGAATCTGGATATAAGCTCCTTGAATTACAAATTTGTAGGCACAATGAAAAATCTGTTTTCCGGCTGTAGCAACCTAAAACGGCTTGTGCTTATGAAACAGGATAAGTTCGGCAGATATCCAAACACCACTATGCTTGCGAATATCTCCGGAATGTTAGCAGGATGCAACTCTTTGGAGAGCATGGATCTGAGTATGCTCAATACCTTCGCGGTAACGGATATGAGTGGTTTGTTTAAGGGCTGCGAATCTCTGAAGGAGGTAAACCTGGAGGGCCTTGATACCTCCAAAGTCACAAACCTTAGTTCCATGTTCGAAGGCTGCTCGGCCCTGAATCCCATTGAGCTGTCTTCCTTTGATACCTCCGCGGTGAAAAATGTAAGCCGCATGTTCAACGGTTGTCTGAGCCTGCGTAGGATCTATGTGTCCGATGGCTTTGTCCTCGACGGTACTGCACAGGGCGAGGATGTCTTTACAGGCTGCAAAACCGGTCTTTTGGTAGGCGGCGCCGGAACCAGGTACACCGCATCTCATACAGATCATACCTATGCCCGGATCGATCAGGGCTGGATCGAAGGAAAGCCCGGTTATCTGACACGCAAGATCGCTGTCAACGATGTGGGTTATTCCATCAAGAACAACGAATCCAACAACGGCCTGCGTTACCAGGGAGAATATGAGATTCCCCAAAGCCGATATGAGGAAGTCTTCGGTTCCATGGGCAAAAAAATGTACGAGTACTTCCGTGATGCCTGGGGTGGCAGCTGCTATGGCCTGTCCGCATCAGGAGCACTCCTTAGTGTGGAAAACGGCATCGATCTTTCCACCTTTGACGGAGCTGCCACCTCGGTTGCAAATCTGAAGCTGAAGAACAGCTGGGGGGATCCCACCGGAGAGGATGATTTAAAGACCTTTATCGAGCAGATGCAGATTTCCCAGTATGATATCCGGGTACAGCTTTGCTATGTACTCAACAATGACCTGGACGATCTGGTACAGTTTGTCTTAAGCGAGCCCAACCCCGTTATCATCGGTATGTACGATGACGAAGAGGGGCATGCGGTTTTGGTTTATCAGGCGGATAAGCTGGTGGATGGCTCCGTGGTGCTGCATATTTACGACAGCAACTGGCCGGGAGAGGACCGCACCATTACTGTCACCATGAGCAATCAAAAGTACGCTTACTGGAAGTATGATCTGGGTACGGATTCAGCAGGAGGCAAGCATGTTTGGGGCAACCGGGCAAATCAGACCTCCAACGGTCACGTTTATACCATGGCCTACGTGCCTTATGATGTTTATTCCATGGTTTATATGGATAAGGAGATGAACGCCGACGTCAACACCGATTGGAACTGGATCATCGGTGAGGATGATGACATCGATACCTGGACCGACCAGGATGAAAAAGAGTATCAGGCCTCCGGTCTTAGCTGGACCGAGGAGGACCAGAAGCTCTACGATGAAGATCCCTGGAGTAGGGAAGAGGAGCTTCGCTATCAGAATAAAACCGGAGAATGGGCCGACAGGGATAAGATGCCCAGTGAAGAGGAGGCTAGAGAAAAGCCCTGGACCAGAGAAGAAGAGACCATCTTCAAGAAAGAAGGCATGATATCCGAAGCAGATTATAACCAAAAGCCCTGGAGCAATACGGAAGAGGGCTGGTATGACGAGCTTGGTATGGCCACCGCAGAAGAGTATAAGGGAAATGAGTGGACGCCGGAGGAGGAAGCGGGCTTCTCTGCCGATGCTATGGCAAGCGCTGCGGAGTACAAAAATGATCCCTGGACCAGGGAAGAGGAGCAGGATTACAAGGATGGCAAGATGAACGATATGGTATCTGACTCCGAGTATGCGAAAACTCCCTGGAACCCTGACATTGAGGATAAATTGCTGGAGACCTATCCCGCAGCCGAGGATGACACCGAGCAGTGGAGTTCTGAGGATGAAGCAAGCTATAATGCCTGGGTTGCAGCCGGAGCAGATTTGGAAAAACTGGCTACGGACCCTGCTTACAGCACTCTGCATTACCGCATGCGTTATCGTATGAGATACAGAATGCGCTACCGCATGAGATACAGAATGCGCTATCGTATGAGATACAGAATGCGTTACCGTATGAGATACAGAATGCGTTACCGCATGAGATACAGAATGCGCTATCGTATGAGATACAGGATGCGCTATCGCATGAGATACAGAATGCGTTATCGTATGAGATATCGCATGCGCTATCGTATGCGCGCAAAACTGAACAATGACTCCGCCACCGGACGTATGAAGCTTATGACGGTGGATAGTGAAAGCTATGATATCCGTTCCAATGACGGGAAAAAGATGGCCTCAGTAGAAAACAATACCCTAAAGGTGGAGTCTGCCTATGAGGATACCGTTTTCAAGATGCAGGATATGTCCATCATGACCGATACGGACAATGAAACCAGAGACAGAAAGGAAATCATCTACCTGCCTGCGGATGATGGTCAGATCATTACAAATCAAAAGAGCGGAGCAGCTTTGGATGTTACCATGATGGATGCCAACAAAGTGCTTTCGGTAAATACCAAAGCCAAGAGCCTCTGCGTTAACGTCAATGCCACAAAGGAAAACGTGGCAGAGGTGGCGCTTTCCGATGATTCCGACTGCACCATCAGTCTGGAAGGCGAAAAAGGCGACCAGATCCTTTTGCAAAAGACCGTGGGAGAGGGCGCTAATGCCAAAACCGTGAATATGAAGGGTAAGGTTTCCCAAGGCGGCGCCAAGGGCGCAACCGCTACCTTTGAGATTTCCGAAGGCAAGATGACTCAGGAAAATCTGAACTTCTCCGTTTTCCTGGGAGAGGAGAATAAGATTCCGGCATCCCAACAGATTTACATCGGCAATCTGGAAGCAAGAACCCGATCCGCAGTTTCCTATACCGGAGAAAACGTCTATCCCCCCGTTGTTCTCATCAGCGGAAAGACCGCCCTTAAGGAGTGGGAAGACTATGTCACCGTCTATATGAACAACCGAGAACTGGGAGAAGCAAAGGTGATCCTCATCGGTATGGGCAAATACCGCGGGGAAAAAGAGCTGACCTTCAAGATTGTAAACGGTCCCGGCTCTAATGAGGATATCTATGCCGGACTTGAAGAGGGTGACGGAAAGGCAACGCAAGATCTCAAGGATGAAGCTAAGCCTGCAAAAGTACATACCACATTAACCGACGAAAAGACAGGCCAGACCTATGAGGTAACATCCTCTGATGAAAAGCGTCCGACCCTGCAATACACGGGTCCTTCCAAGAATGCAAAGAAAACCAAGAGCATTACCATCGGCGGAACCGTGAAGATTGACAACGTCGATTATGTGGTAACCAAAGTGGCCGATAAAGCGCTGAAGAACAGCAATGTGACACAGGTTACTATCACAGACACCGTGGAGACCATCGGTGCAAATGCCTTTAACGGCTGTAAGAAACTGAAGAAGCTGAAGATTGCAAACGGCGTCACCACCATCGGTAACTCCGCCTTTGCAGGCTGCACATCACTGACTACGGTTACCATTCCGGCCAGCGTCAAAAAGATCGGCAAGAAAGCCTTCTTTCAGTGTAAGATCAAAAAACTTACCATCAGGACAAAGAAGCTGTCACAAAAGAATGTGGGTGCCAAAGCCTTCTTTGGAGTCGTGGCCAAGGCAAAAGTGAAGGTACCCAAGGGGAAGAAGACACTATATACGGCGCTCCTTCGCAAAAAAGGAATGCCGAAGAGCGCAAAGGTGAAGTAAGAAGTAAGTGACTGATACCGCTAAGGAGGGGTTACGATGAACCAAAGTATCAAATGTAGGAAGAACAGCAGGCTGATGAGGCTTCTGCTTAGTATGCTTTTGCTAACTTTATTTTTCGCATGTGGCAAAATGACGCCCTGTCTGGCGGGTGATTCTGATTTTGTCATTGAAAACGGTGTGCTCAAGGCCTATACAGGCTCGGCTTCGAAGGTGACAATTCCAAGCACTGTGACAAAGATTGGAAGCCAGGCCTTCTGTAAAAAGAATGACGATAACATAATCATAGATAATACCACTCTGCAAACTGTGGAGATCCCGAACACCGTAACACAGATCGGATTCAGTGCTTTTGAACAATGTGTCAACCTAAAGTCGGTCACCATTCCGGATTCGGTTACGAATATTCAGTCGAAAGTGTTTTATAAGTGTACCTCTCTAAAGAGCATTACGTTGCCAAATGGGCTTACTTCAATCAGCGATAGTACGTTTTATCAATGCGAAAGCCTTGAAACGGTCAACATTTCGGACACGGTGACTACTATTTCACAGCATGCTTTTTCAGACTGCAAATCCCTTCATAGCATTACGCTTCCTGCAGGGCTGACTGGGTTTGGAATATATGCGTTTAGTAATAGTGGTCTTGTTTCTGTCGAGATTCCGAATGGGGTTACAACCCTGGCGCGAGGGGTGTTTTTGGGGTGTGATAGCCTGACCTGCGCAAAGCTTCCGGTTAATCTGAATTCCCTGGATGACGCCGTATTTTATAAATGCAACTCTCTTATAGAGATCGACCTTCCGGACACTGTTACCTCTATGGGAAATACCGTTTTTAGTATGTGTCACGCTCTGACGCGGGTTCATCTTCCCGCAAATTTGGAGACCATAGGAAAAGATACCTTTTCCAGTGACGGAAGTCTGCTTTATATAGAGATTCCGGAAGGTGTGAAGACAATAGGAGACAGTGCATTTAAATCCTGTGCCGGTCTTGTCTCGGTGAGCCTGCCGAGCACTCTTCAGGAGATCGGAGAGAATGCTTTTGCGGGCTGTAATGCCCTGCAGACCGTAATCGTACCCGAGGGCGCCACTAACACTGCCATTACCATCAAAGCCAAGGCTTTTTCAGGCTGCAGCAATATGTATGCCCTGCAGCTGCCCAAAACTGTCACCTCAATCGGTGAAAATGTTGTCAGTACCGCATTGCAAAAAATCTATTACACCGGAACAAAGGAACAGTGGAAAGCTATCACAAATGCCAGCAAGGAGTCAATGGACCCCCTGCTTGTCTTGGGGCAGATTCCCGATGAGGAAATCTTTACTCCGACGTTGCCCTCGGAGGTTGCGGTGGGATCCACCGATAACTTCAACCAAAACGGTATTTTGGTAAAAAATGGTGTTTTGATTTCTTACACCGGAACGGCTACGGAGCTTACGGTTCCGGAAAAAGTGGTCTATATCGCAAGTGAAGCCTTCAAAGACAATAACACATTGGAAAAAATAGTGCTTCAAGGTAACGTTTATGGGATTGGTGCATCAGCGTTTCGGGGCTGTACTGCACTGAAGGAAGTAACACTTCCGAAGTCTTTAAAGATAATGGGGGAGCAGGCCTTTTACGGATGTGAGGCTTTGGAAAAGATCAAGCTTCCCGAAGGAATCAATAACATCAGGAATCAGTGCTTTTATAATTGTAAATCTCTTTCAGAGGTATCATTTCCCACTACTTTGTATCTGATCGGAAATGAAGCATTTTATAATTGTGCCATCACCAGGGCCGAGCTTGCAGATACGAAGCTGGTCATGTTGGATTCCAAAGCGTTTACTAGTTGCACCTATTTGGAAACATGCATTCTGCCGCAATGCTTCAGAACCATGATGACTTCTGCCTTCAGCAGCTGCCGCAAGCTTTCGGATATCACAGTGCCAAAGAAAACAAAAACAATCGGCTACGGTGCTTTTGCATACTGTACCAGTCTTTCGGAATTTGAGTTTCCGGATGATATTACGAAGGTTGCATCCAACATATTTTCGTATTCCGGATTGAAAACGCTTCGGCTTCCGGAGGGCGTTACCTCTATCGGATCTAGCGCTTTCATTAATTGTGAGATTGAAGAAATGGTTCTGCCATCCACGCTGACAGAGATCGGGGAAAATGCTTTCCGGAGCATAGATGAAATCAAAGCCCTTCTTTTGCCGGAGAGCCTAAGGGAAATAGGAGTCGAGTCATTTTATGATTGCGGAATTGAAACTATCTATATTCCTGCAGGCCTTGTAAACATCGGTGAAGACGCATTTGGTAGTGCTGATAATATCAGGAACATTTATTATGGAGGATCCAAGGCACAGTGGGATGCGCTGGGAGGCGAAGGCGTCGGTGGTGATAAGATTTTCAAAGATGCGAAGAAACGAGAGGTGCATTTCAAATGCGATCCTTCAAAACTGACAGAGCAGCTGACGGTCTATCATATTACTTATGATTTTAACGGCGGGGAAAAGGCCTGGTGGGACTATGTTTACACCTATACCATGGCAAGTCCCAGGTTTGAGATTGAAAAGCCTGCTGCAAGAGCGGGATACTTCTTTGTAGGATGGAAACTGGAAGGCTCCGATGCGGATCCTGAACGGGACTTGTGGGTTGAGACAGGCTCCACCGGAGACAGACACTATATTGCCCAGTGGACAGAGGAATTTACTATTACCTATGATTATAATGGGGGTGTGAACCCAAACAATCCTACAACCTATACGGTATTGACGGATCCTTTTTCCCTTAAGAAACCGAGCAGATATGAATATACATTTTTAGGGTGGACCGGAAGTAACGGTGATGAGCCACAGCTCGATGTGACAGTGGATACTTCCCGGAAAAAGAACCTCACCTTTGTGGCTCACTGGATTAAGTACTATAGTATCGAATATAATCTGGATGGGGGAAAAGTAGAAGGCAATCCGGAGAAGTATGCGGCTGACTTTGATGACATCACGCTGGTGAATCCCACCAAAGAAAATACCGAGTTTCTCGGCTGGCTGGGGACCGGTGTTGGGCCGGATCCGGTAAAGGATCTGGTGATCCCCCACGGCAGCAGCGGCGACAGGACCTATGTTGCCATCTGGAAGGGTGGAAGATATGATAAGGACGTTTATACCATCACCTACGATCTGGATGGCGGAACCATGGAGGGGAATCCCGACAGCTATACCAGCAGTGACCCTGCGATCACCATCAAGAGACCGAGGAAGGAAAATTATGAGTTTCTCGGCTGGTGGATTGCTAACCCTTTTGTCGAAGGAACTTTCATGGATCCGATCATACCCACAGGTTGCCGCGGAGATCTGAAATTTTATGCGGATTTTGATGAATGTGACCACGAGTATATGAGAGAAGAGCAAAAGGTGGAGCCGACCTGCACCGAGGATGGACATGAGGCCTGGCAGCACTGCGGTTGTTATAAAGTATCTACGCCTTACACGGTGATACCGGCTTTGGGACACCAATATGATGAGGGCGTGGTGACCACAAAACCTACAGCAACGCAGCCCGGTGTTAAAACCTTTACCTGTCAGCGTTGTGGCGATTCCTATACAGAATCGATCCCGCCTACGCAACAGCGTGGAAACGGCATTGACGGAACACTTGATGAGGACGGATATTTTGATGCTACCATCAGCGCCAACTCCGTCAGCGGCAACCGGATCACCACCACATCCACAGGCATCGGCGGCAGTGACTTTGGCCTGTATAAAAAGGGCAAGACCTTTTCCGTGAAGAACAATCGCTACAAGATCACCAAGACCGGGCCGAAGCCGGAGGTTGCATTCCTTTCTCTGGTAAAGGATAAAAAGAAAGCTTCCGTTCCCGCAAAGGTGAAATACAAGGGCGTCACTTACAAGGTTACATCCATCGCGCCCAAAGCCTTTATGAAGAGCAAAAAACTTCGTAAAGTCACCATCGGGAAGAATGTAAAGAAGATCGGCAAAAAGGCCTTTTTCCGGTGTCGGAGACTGAAGAGGATCGATATCAAATCCAAGGTGCTTAAGAAGGTTGGAAAGCAAGCATTTAAGGGGATCGCGAAAAAGGCAGTGATCAAGTATCCGAAAAAGAAAAAGTAATGTTCACAATTTGTTAATGGGGTCTGACCCCCGGGGGGTATTCTATGGCGAAACGAACAAAGAGCAGAGTGAAACGGTTTCTGGCAGTGATTTTGAGCGCGGCGGTTGTGATGACGGCCCTGCCTCAGGCGGCTTTGGCGAAGGTGTGGGATACGCCTACGGTGCCGGAGCTGACGGCTGTAAATTATTACAGCTCGCCGATTTCGGAAGGATCGGAGTATCATCAGTACAGCATCAAATACAGTGCCAATCTGTCTGTTCCGAGTTCCGGAACAACCCAGGAGTTTACCATCACACCTCCCGCAAACGGAGTCCTGAACGGACGGGATGTGGTCAGCATCAAAGGAACGGGTACAGCTGTTTTGGAGGCCCAGGATACCACCCGGGGAAGCGGAACCACGGTATATGATTCCAAAGGTGCCGTGATCGACATCGAAGGGGAATATCTGGATGTCTATCTGGTAAATTTCGGCCGGGAGACAACCGAAGAAGGCACAACCAAAAAGTACAAAACGCTCTACGGCATTACTGTGGCCGGAGATCACGTAAATGTTCACATCATAGACTGTAAGATCAGCAATCGCTCAGAAAGCGTGGGCAGTATCAGGGTTACGGGATATCCCAAAACCTCATATGAATACGAGCCTGCTTTGAAAAATACCATCGAAATGTACAATACCACTCTGGAGGGCGCATTTACCTTAAGCGGTTATGAGTCCATACCCGAGAATACCTTTTATAAGGCGGAAGATCTGGAAAACACCGTGAGCCTTTTTGGTTGCACGCTGCAAGGGGACGTCGCCTTGAAAGGCTATGGAAATTCCACCTTTAACGACTGTATTCTCTACGAGCTTGACGAGGATACCCGGGAGACGCAAAAAGCGCCCATCACCCTGACAGGGGATGCCGCACTTTCCCTGATCGACTCCACTGCGGATGCGATCAGTTCCGAAGGCCGCAATACCCTGTCGCTGAGAGATGCCACGATCCATGGAAACATCTCTGTCACAGGTGCCAATCAGGGCATCATCTACAGCAATTACAAGGATAAAAACGGACTTACCATGTCGCTGGCAGGGGAAAACACCATTCAGACGCCCAACCGGTCCGGTGGTCAGACACCTGATATTATGGTGGCCGAAGATTCTGTGTTTGTAATAAAGGACGATCCCACCAGACCGGATGTTGGCCGGCTGAGTATCGGATGGACCGACGGCGCTACCCGGAATGACGGTGGACACTATTACTGTGCAGCCATCGGCGGTATGCCCGCCTATGAAAATCCCCAGCCCCACGGTTATATCATCATAGAAGGCGGACAATTGGATGCCTTTGCCAACACCAACGGTGCGGTCATCGGCGGATCCGCCCAGGATCCGTTACCGGCCTATAAAACAGTGGACGGAAAGGAAGTCCTGAATGAAGAAGAGAGTACGCCGGGCTTTACCCGGGATGCCGGAAGAGTCTGGATCCGCGGTGGAGTTGTCAATGTGGAAGCAGCTGCGGGCGGAGCAGCCATCGGCGGAGCAGATCGGGGCAACGGCGGTGAGTTTACCATCACCGGTGGAACTGTCAATGCCAAAGCATCTATGGGCGCTGCAGCCATTGGCGGCGGTGCTGCGGGAGCCCAGCGGGATCCTGTCACCGGAGAAGAACTGGCTAAACGGGTTGGCGGCTCCGGCGGAAAGATCACTATCCAGGGAGGCTGCGTTGTAAACTGCTATTCGGATAATAATTTCTATGATTCCTACGGGAATGAAAAGACAAAATATTACAATGGGACTGCCGACAGTGTTTATGCAAGAGGCTATGTCATCGGTGCATCCGAGGAACAGTGTATGACCGAAAATGACAGCATTGAGATCCGGGATGTTGGCGGCGTCAGTCCCGTGGTCATTCTGCAGCAGGCGGTATCCAATGTCTACATGGATGACAAACATGAGTTGGATGCATCCTGGAACAATTTTATCAGGTGGAACAATTACAGTACTTTACTGGAAACGGAGAACGGCTCAGTATCTATTGATCCTGTTCAGATCTGGAATTCCGTCCTGATCCTGATCGGCCGTGACTGTTTGAAGAACGAAGACGGAATCCCGGTGGATGAAGAGAACAGACCGCTTAAGTCAGAGGATGGAAAACCTCTGAAGTATGACGATGGGGGCAATGTATCCGAGGCAGATGCTTATGACTATACAAAGGAGGTTCGCGATATCACCACCCGGGTGATTTCGGGATATGACGAGTATCACAAAGAGGTACCTCTGGTTCACAACAATTATAAAGTCCGGGGACAGATCCGTTTCCCGGCCTGGCCGGATACCTGGTGGAGCGATGAGCGCAATACCGAGTTTGAGCTTCCGGAGGAGTCCACCATTACCCTGATGGACGGGGCGATTATGAATGTGGGCGAAGGATTTGCCGTTTTGGGAGACGAAGAGAGGCTAAAGGTAGAAAGCGGTGCTGTCATCCAGGGCCGCGGTATGTGGCCCGGCAAACCCATGGACACCCCGGATCAGGCGCCGGATGAAAACAGCGTAAAATCCATCCTGAAATACATCAAAGAGCAGAACAAGCAATCCGGAGCGGGGGTTGAAAGCGCAAACCGCGTCATCGTTACCCACCTGGGAGTTGCAAAGAAGGAAAACGGGGATCGTTTTATCATCCCCGGAGACAGTGCGGATGAGATCAGGGCCTCGGCGGATGCAGAAGGGGCAGAGATCCTGACCATAATCAATGCCGGCTATTGCGGCTTTGAGCTGGACAATGGGGTTTGGAAGCTGCTGCAGTCCTATCCGAATACCGTGGTTTCACTGACGGAAAATGGGGCGCTCAGTGCCATTCCGGGCTCCTATATGACCATTGATAAAAAATTCAGTGTCATGCTGTCGGAAAACGACGGCAGTGTGGAACTTACCATGCAGAGTGCAAAGCTGACCTCGCCGGATTATGTGGTATTTGAAGGAGCGGCGGATTGTCTGCTGAGTACAGCCTTTACGCCGGATGATGAGTACAACGAGGATCTTGCTTTTGTGATCGACATTTCCGGCCAGGACAATTTTGCCCTCTTCAGCGTGCCGAAATTCTATAAGAGCGAGTTTTCCTTAAATACCATAGCACCGCTGAAGTCAAAGAGTGCCCTGCGCTACGGCGGAGTGCTGGCCTTCCATACTCCCATTGCGGATCTGGCGGGCATTGATATCAACCAGCTTCAGATCGATTACGGAAAAACCACGAAGCTGGGCGGGATCGAAGGAAGCGGCAGCGTTGAAGTGCCTGCATTCGGCGGATTCCCTGTGGAGGGCAGTGCCGAGATGTATCTCAACACCTTTGGCGGAGAGCAGGAAATGTCCATGGCCGTGGAACTGGAAACTCCCATTTTCGAAGGGGCTTTTGAGGCCTCCTTTAAGGAAGCCAGAGGCGTGATCCTGCCGGATACGCTCTATGCGGAACTGGCGGTTGGTGAGGGCGGAATCCCACTGGTTCCCCCTACGGTAGTTGGATATCTGCAGGGCGGCGGCCTGGGCTTTGAGGGCCTTGCCGATACCGTGAATATGAACAGCTTCGGCGCACCTCCGGTACGTCTGAAAATAGCGGCCAAAGGCAGTATCGTGGATGTGATCGATGGTTGGGCCAGAGTATCCATCGGACCCTCCGGCTTTGATCTGGAATTGAGCGATATTACCATAACGGATCTGGAATTCATCAAGGAATTCGGGCTTTCCGCTTCCTGGGATGCGGGAGAGCGGACCATAAAGGGCAGATCCTACTGGGGCATCGGCACCGATATGAACCAATATATGGTCATTGCAGTTGGACTGGATGATGACGAGCCTATTTTGTCGGCAAAAGGCAACACGGCCTACGGCGGCTTTGCAGGCTATGCCGTGGAAGGCGATACCGCATTCTTTATCTATCAGCTGCATGCATCCGGAAGTCTTCAGGGAAGCCTGAACATTCCCAAGAAACTGGTGGGACCCTTCCCCTTCAAGACCTATAAGCTGGCTGATGCCGAGGTAGG
>JAEEGL011665610.1_pt1 | contig 17601 bp, 15 predicted proteins | sample 9134231 | NCBI WGS metagenome assembly JAEEGL01 (sample SAMN16246548, study PRJNA631951) | gut metagenome | biome: gut microbiome; feature: rumen; material: fiber-attached | host: Bos | place: Iran: Karaj | collected 2018-10 | reverse complement strand
GCAGCACTATAGAGAATGAATACCTTTTGCTATACCGTGCAGGTGTATTGAGCGCTGAACAGCTAAACGATATCCGTGAAAATGGGCTAAACTCAAGAATATAGAAATATAGCACTTTGACTTATGAAGAATGCAATAAAAGAAATTCTAAAAACACGACTGTTTTGATATCATTTACTTGGCAGTAGGAAGATTAACTTCCTCCGAGCAAAAGGATAAAAGAGGCTTATATGCTTTTATACCATTATTATGATAAGAAAATCGGTCCTTTTAAGAATCTGTCAGACCTTAGCGTGGAAGAAGCCAACAGAGTCCTTTCAGCTATCAAAGCCGAGAAACCTGAAACTATGTGTGCTAAAAGACAAGATAGCTATAACGCTGACAGGAGACGTTTTGAAGAAATATTAAGAAACGAGTTTTTGAAAAAGGGCGGAAAGATTGAAAGAGAAGCACCACATTATCTGGTAGTTGGAGAATGCCTGTGGTTACAGAGCTGGTTCGAGGACTGCGATCATGTAGTGATAGATACGGCTGACCTGGATTTAAGCACAGTTTCTTTTACCTATGGAGATTCACATCCAACATTCAGCGATCGGGTTAATGACGGAAAAGAATATAGAAAAAAGCTATACACATATGATGAGATACTTGAAATAATAAAAAAGTACGGACTTCCTCAGGAATGGAATCCGGACGGTAAATATGGCCCTGAACGATACGTCGAGGCTCATGTATGGAGTGACATAGGCGTGATCAAGAGCTAAAACTATGGATTTTGACAACCGGACATCTGCATAAGAAGATGACATTTATTCATCATTTACGGAAAAGAAGAATTTCATTTACCGGAAGCACATGTGGCTTCCGGTTTTCCGTTTAAAAGGATTTTTTATGCATAAATGTCATTTCAGACCGATTTTTGTATAGTATAGAAGATAAGCATTGATGAAAGACATAGCAATGCTATTATGGGAATATAGAAAAACGGAGGCGATAGTGGGAGATACATATATAAATCTAATCTTTTGGGTCATATTGGTTGTGATACTGATCTGCTGTATTGCCATTCTGGTAAGGAACTACAAGAAGCTGATAGCGAGGAACAACGTCCTTATCGAAAGTCTGGACAACCTGTGTCAGTTAAATGACAAGCTCAGAATGGACCGGCACGACTATTTAAACCATCTGCAGATCATTTATGGTCTCATGGAGCTAGAGGAATATGATGAAATGAATTCATACCTCAGGAAAGTCTACAAGGAGCTGCTTAAAACAGGAAAAGCTGTAAAGACGTCAAAACCTGCGATAAACGCACTCCTGGCAGCAAAGATGGCAGAAGCGGAATCACAGGATATCGAATTTTTGATCGATGTTAAGTCTGATCTCAAAAAGCTTTGTATAGAAGACTGGGAGCTGTGCAAGATCCTCTCCAATCTGATAGACAATGCGATAAGAGCGCTTGAAGACTTCTCCGGAGACAATAAGAAGATCAGAGTAAACATCACGGAAACACCTGAGAGATACATATTCGGTGTGGAGGACAATGGCCCAAAGATCCCGGAGGATTACAGAGAGAATATTTTCAAAAAAGGTTTTTCCACTAAGAAAGAAGAAGGCCATGGAATGGGGCTTGCAATCGTGTCCGAGATTTTAAGTAAGAACGGTGGAGATATTGAGCTTTCATCAGATGACGAGGAGACAGTCTTCACGGTAAGCTTTGAAAAAGGAGAATGATCATGAGTACAGTCTGTAAAGTAAGTTTTGAAAAAGGAGGATGATTATGGGTGCAGTTCAGATATTGGGAGTAGTAGTCCTGATAATAGGAATACTTCTGATAGGTGTTGAGTTCTATCTGCCCGGCTTTGGATTTCCCGGGATAGCAGGTACCGTTTTTACCGCTGCCGGCATATTTTTAACAGGCAGGAATGTTCAGGAAAGAGTTGTAGTAGGCATAATAGCCATTGTTGTGATCGCGGTGTTGCTTGTGATAAGCATAGTGATATTCAGTTCAAAGAAGATAAAGTCACCGATCAAACTTGATGAAGATCTCCAAGGGAAAGACCTGTTTATCGAAGAGAAGGATATGGAATATCTGATCGGGAAAAAGGGCGTAGCAATAAGCGATCTGAAGCCGGCCGGAAAGGGCGAATTTGATGGCGTTAAGTTTGATGTAATGTCTGCAAATTATTACATTAAAAAGGATTCTGTTCTTGTAATAACAGAAGTAAAAGACAACAGGATAATTGTGGAGGAGGGAACAAAATGAAGACAACTATTATAGTAGCAGTACTTATTATCATTCTGGCAGTTGTGTTTGTTACGGTGATCCCGGTTGGAATGTGGATATCTGCAGTAGCCAGCGGAGTTAGGATAAGTATCTTTTCCCTGGTAGGAATGAAACTCAGAAGAGTAAAGCCTGTAAAGATCGTAAGCCCTCTTATTAAGGCAACAAAGGCCGGAATAAAGGTTACAACCAATCAGCTTGAGGCGCATTATCTGGCCGGTGGTAATGTAGACAGTGTTGTAAATGCTCTTATAGCGGCCGAGAGAGCAAGCATGGATCTTTCTTTTGAGCAGGCATCAGCTATTGACCTTGCCGGACGTGATGTTTTTGAAGCCGTAACCATGAGTGTTACTCCCAAGGTTATTGAGACACCTCAGATCGCTGCAGTGGCAAAGGATGGAATAGAGCTGCTTGTTAAGGCGCGTGTAACAGTAAGGACCAACATAGACAGACTTATCGGCGGTGCAGGTGAAGCTACTGTTCTTGCGAGAGTAGGTGAGGGTATCGTAACAACTGTAGGTTCGGCTACAACCCATAGCAGCGTTCTTGAGAATCCTGATGAAATATCCAAGGTTGTTCTTGAAAAGGGTCTTGATTCCGGTACTGCTTATGAAATAATGTCCATTGATATTGCAGATATCGATATCGGCAGAAATATAGGAGCAAATCTTCAGAGCCTTCAGGCAGAAGCAAACACCAAGATCGCTCAGGCTAAGGCTGAGGAGAGGAGAGCCATGGCGGTAGCACTTGAGCAGGAGATGAAAGCCGAAGTTGTAAAGGCAGAGGCCGAGATCCCGAAGGCTATGGCAGAAGCATTAAGATCGGGAAGTATCGGAGTGCTGGATTATTACAATCTTAAAAATGTTCAGGCTGATACAAAAATGAAGAATGATATCGGCAACAGTATCTCAGAATATGTTGAGGTAAAAAAGGATAAGAACTAAGATCTAAACAGTTGTGAAGGGGCGAAGCCATGATAAAGATAATGATAGTTGAAGATGATGAACAGATAAGGATCATTTTGAAGAAAATGATCGAAAAGACTTCGGACTGTGAAGTTGTATCCTTGAGCGGAAACTTTGCCGCAGCTATCAGTGACTTTATAAAGCTTCGCCCTGATGTTGTCTTTATGGATATAGATCTTTCAGGAGAAAGCGGTCTTGAATGCGCAAAAGCTATTACTGAGCTGGAACCAAAGGTTAAGATAGTATTTGCAACAGCGCATAGCGAGTATATGGCAAATGCCTTTGAAATCTATGCATTTGACTATCTCGTAAAACCGTTTGATCTTGAGAGGATCGGGAAGACACTTGACAGAATAAAGAGTATGATGCCGGATAAAGATTACGCAGGGGAAGAAACTAAAACTGCAGCGTCGTGTGAAAAGTTGGTCATACGCGGGAAAGAAGAGATCAATCTTATTGATACAGAGGATATTTTGATGATAGAACGTACTGACGGCATGTGCAGGATCGTTACCAAGGATGAGACTTTTCTTACATCAGCATCTCTTTCTTCAATACAGGAAAAACTGGATCAGGATAAATTCATGCGCTGTCATAAGTCTTATATCATCAGGTTAGAGGCAGTCAAAAAACTTGAGATCTATGGCAGATGGACTTATACGGTAACCCTCAGGGATACGGATGAGACTGCGCTTATGACTACTGAAAAATATAATGAAATGAAACAAAAGCTTGTGATTTAACCCACTTAAACACTTGACTGTGAAATTACGGAAGTGATATCATTATTACAGACCGACAGACTGTCGAGAGTATAAGATCTTGGAGTGAGCGGATCAAAAGAAGCAGAAAATGGAACTGTTACGGGTTCCATTATATTTTAAAACTCTATAGACAGATAGTCGGTCGATAAAGTTCTGGTATCTAAAAATTAAGAGAATGTTTGGGTTTGCAGACTATAGTTAGGAGGTCAGATCGATATGAAGAAAGGTTATTCTAGGTTCCTGATCTTATGGATCGGAAATCTCATCTCACAGATCGGGGGAGGTCTTACAGCTTTTGGACTTGGAGTCTATGTTTTTCAAAAAACAGGAAGCGCTGCAACAATGGCTATCGTTACACTTATGGGATTTATTCCTACACTTATTCTTTCTGTTCCGGCAGGGGTCCTTGCTGATATGTTTGACAGAAGGATCCTTATGATGACAGGTGACGGACTGTCTGCGATCGGTGTTCTTTATATACTGATATGCATGATGAACGGAGAATGCGCAGTCTGGCAGATATGCCTGGGAGTATTTGTAAGTTCTGTTTTTTCATCTCTTTTGGAACCGTCCTACAGATCTACGATAACGGATCTTTTGACGAAAGAGGAATTCACAAAGGCTAGTGGTCTGGTTTCGCTTGCTGGTAGTGCAAGATATCTGATATCTCCGGTGATAGCGGGACTTCTGTTGGCTGCATATGAGATCAAACTGCTTCTTGTGATAGACATCTGTACTTTTTTCGTGACTATCATCGCGACAGCAGTTGTAAAACGCGGACTGTCTGATAGCAGAGGTGATAAAAGACCAGGATTTATGGAGAGTCTTAAGGAAGGCTGGAGAGCAGTATATACGCGGAAAGGTGTGCTGCAGCTGATCATCATTTCTTCCTGTATGTCGATATTTCTTGGTGTGATCCAGGTATTGTGTGAACCCATGATCCTTTCATTTGCCGATTCTAAAACTCTGGGATTTGCCGAGACCGTATGCGCATTGGGAATGCTGGTTACGGCTCTTATCATAGGCGTGATTGGGATAAAGAAAAGTCATGCATCGGTACTGGGCTTATCGCTTGCCATGGCCGGAGTTTTTATGATATGTTTCTCACTGAAAGAAAACATATATATGATATGCCTGTTTGGTTTTATGTTCTTTGCCATGCTTCCTATAGCCAATTCGTCTCTGGATTATCTTGCAAGAACCAATATCCCTGATGAACTTCAGGGCAGGGCATGGGGCTTTATTGGATTTTTATCACAGTTAGGTTATATTCCGGCATATGCCTTATCGGGAGTATTTGCTGACAGGTCAGCGTATATCATGAATATTTCTGTTGGCAGGGGATCGGCATTTGTAATATCGATCGCGGGAGTGATGCTCATTATCACTTCGCTGATGTCTCTGTTTTCAAAGAAGATAAAAAATCTTGAGACCGGAAAAGAGAAATCGAAATAAGTTTACTACTTTCCTTCCCTGAAATTCACAACCTGCCTTGATGAATTACCGCTTCCGTCAGGCACGAAAGCATAGGTTCTTGTTCCGTAAAGCTCATCTGTTGCCACTTCAAGTTTTAATCTGTCTGAACTGCCGTGTATGCCTGCGTTGCTTCCTTCATTCAGTCCTTCAGGGTCAGCAAAGGGCGAGAAATCATCCAAAGTCTTTCCGTAGCTCTTCAGAAGTTTTTCGTCGTGCTGGATCTCTCTTTCGCTCAGGTAACCTTTGTATCTGATCTTTCGCATAATAAATGTGACGATAAGAACCGCTGCAGTTCCGAAGGTGCTTCCAAAGAAGCCGAATATGCTCAGACGTGGTGATGAATCAATAAAGAGCAGGGCCAGGGGTATAAGTACGGCGATGGGGATGGCGATAAAACCGTCTAACAGTTTGTTTTTCTGCTGACGTTTTTTCCTTATCGCTTCAGCGGCTCCGGGGGGCAGTTCTATCATCGCTTCGCCGGTCTGGCCATTCATGCAGAATTTGTAATTATATCCCATGTAATTGAATCTGCAGATCCATATGGGAAGCAGGCAGTATCCGTACTGTGCGGAATTGATATTGCAAAAAGACATAACGGTTTTGAGGTTGCCATGATGAATGGTTGAAGAGAGTTCTGTAGTTGCCTGTAGTTCAATGTCTTTTTCTATTTTTTCTTTTTCGACCTCGGGTGAAATATCATAAAGTGATGCACTGTAACCTGTAAGAAGAGCCGGATTGAACGGCTTCATATCCTTCAGATAAAAAGGAAACAGCTTCATAATAGTGGTTTCCTTGAGTCTTGAATCAGCTCTGGCCGGGATATTCTTTACCTGTATGGTTCCTATGCGGGTTATGGTATATTCGGTTTCCAATGTGGTGTTGCCGTAACGCATGTCAAAGCCCTGCCTTACTTCAGTTCCGAAATAAACACCGCATACGGAAGTGCTGCAGTCAAAAAGCCAGCAGGGGATATAACAGCCCTGCATATTTGTGAGCCATTCTTCTTTGAAATCTTTTTCTGGAATACCGGTCTTTTCGCTTGCCAGCCGTCGCATTGTCATTCTGGCATATTCAACCGTCTGCTCAAAAGGTATGATACCTTCCGGCATCATCACATCTTCAAATTTATCGGTAAGGACGAATTCGGAATTGCAGTACATGCAGTGAGCAGTGGCCAGAAGGCCTTCTGAAAGCACCTGCGCACCACAGTTCATACAGGTATAGACATGCATGGCACTGCGGTCGATCTCAGGACCTTTGACATTATCCCATGAAACGGGCCGCATCTTGGCCACTTCTCTTGATTGATTGATGAAATCCTTTACATCGAAAGTCTGGCTGCAGCTGTCACATACGATCTTTTGTAATTCCGGATCGTAGCTGACACGTCCCGCACAGGACGGGCAATTCAGACTTATGGCTGTTCTCTCCCCCATGATCGATACATCCTTTCCAAAATCTATTGCATTAACTATTATACATCTTACACGTAAAATCGATAACAGAAAATGGTATAATAGCCCTGTTTACCCATAACGCGACAATAATTACTAAATTAGATTGAGACCGGAATAATGAAAGCAGTAGAAGAGAAGAATAAAGAAAAAAAAGAAAGATACATAAACAGCATTATGAAAATAGCGTTTCCGCTTATACTTTCAAATGCTATTTCACAGGTTCAGATGATCATTGACCGTATGTTTCTGGGACAGGTCGATCCTCTTTATATGAGCGCGATAGGAAATGTGAATTCTCCTATGTGGACCAGTATGTCCTTTTGCTTTGCGATAACTGCAGGTGCATCGATCCTTATCAGTCAGAATGTCGGTGCCGGTAATATGGATAAAGTCAAAGAGTATACGTCATCGATGATCAAATGGAATAATCTGCCCTGTCTTATAATTTTTATATGCTGGCTTTTATTTGGTGAAAAGATATTTGCGTTGCTTGGTGTGTCTGAAACGCTTATGCCGTACTGTATGGCATATCTGAAATATTTTATGCCTATCATTCTGCTTATAGGTCTGGAAGGCTCTATGAGTGTGATCATGCAGACATCGAATTACACGATGCCTTTGCTCGTGTTTGGAATACTCAGGTCAGGTATTAATATTGTTTTGGATTATGCTTTGATATTCGGTCATTTCGGTTTTCCTGCTCTGGGGATAGAGGGGGCGGCCATTGCAACGACGATCGCCGAATACCTGGGACTCTTGTCCTGCCTTGTATTTATCAGATCAGAAAAACTCATAACACGTCCGTCATTAAAACAGACGATCCATGCATCTGCGAAACCTTATTTATCCTCACTGGGGATGGGTGTAAACTGTGCTATGGAAGAATTAGCCTGGAATGCCGGAAATCTGGTGATAATGAGGATACTGAATTCCATAAACGATCTGGCTGCCGGTATCTATGGGATGGTTTTCAGCGTAGAGATATTGGTTGTGGTTGTAGTTGCTTCCTTTGGAACGGCAACTATGATCCTGACCGGAGAAGCAAAGGGAAAGAACGACCGTGATCAGTACAGTCAGGTTGTTAAGAGCGCCTATGGCCTTTCTGCATTGGTAGCTTTTGTGATGCTGATAATATGCTTTATAAACCCGGAAAAGATCCTTTCATTATTTACAAAAGATACATACATTATAGAAACCTGCGGTTATCTCCTTATACTTGTTTGTGTTAATCTGTTCGGTAAATCAGCCAATATCATCTGTGGTTCCGGGATCAAAGGCAGCGGTGATACCAAATGGATGCTTTATACTCAGGTTTTCGGAACGGTATTGGTGGTAACCTGTGCATGGATCATGGTTTATGTGTTCAAGCTCGGAATATTGGGAGTGTTTGTGGCAGTATTGATAGATGAAGGATTAAGAGCGATCATCAATTTCGGAAAGTTCGGAAAAGTGGTTAAATACTGGGGAAGGGAAGCAACGAATGAATAAGGTACTGATAGTAGAAGATGATCGTGAGATCAGAGCCCTTCTCGCAGAGCATCTTCGTGATAACGGTTATGAAGTTGTTGAACTTGCTGACGGGCTGCATGCGGATAAATGTGTAAAGGAAGACGGGATAGAACTGGTGCTGCTTGATCTGATGCTTCCGTTTAAGAGTGGTGATCAGGTGTTAAAGGATATAAGAAAGATCACCAATATTCCCGTTATCATCATTTCGGCAAGAGAGACTACACAGAATAAGATAGATCTTTTAAGACTGGGCGCTGATGATTATATAACAAAGCCTTTTGATCTTGAGGAAGTGCTTGCAAGGATGGAATGTGCACTCAGAAGAGCAGGAACACCAAGCGATATTTCCGAAACACTTGAAAGTGGCAATCTTGTCCTTGATCTGAGCAGAAATACGGCATATCTTAAAGATACTGAACAGGAGATCACACTTACAGCCAAGGAATTTGCGATAATGGAACTTCTTATGAGATATCCCAAGAAGATATTTTCAAAGTCCAATCTGTTTGAGAGTGTATGGGGAGAGGAATATTTCAGTGAGGATAATACACTTACGGTACATATAAGCAATTTAAGGACCAAATTAAAGAAATATGATCCGGAACATGAATACATAGATACTGTCTGGGGGATAGGCTACAGGATGCATAAAGACGGAGAATGATCTCCGTCTTTTATTATGCGCAGTCTCGCGGATGGAAGATTGATCGATTCTTTAGTATTGATTAAAAACTTTATAAATTCTTTATAATTTCAGATCATAATTTAACAGTATTTTTAGAGTAAGAGTTTATTATGACTACATCGACGCAGAAAAAATGCGTATAAGAAACTTATCGAAAATTGGGAGGAAACAATGGATCAGATCGTGCTGGAAACAGAAGGACTTTCAAAGTCTTATAAACAGACACAGGCTCTGGATAATGTGAGCATTAAATTAAATCAGGGAAAGATATATGGTTTTATCGGCCAGAACGGTGCAGGAAAGACAACGTTCATGAGAATTATCACGGGACTGGCATTTCCAACTTCCGGAAAGATAAGCTTGTGGGGAGCATCAGATGAACGCGGCATTCAGGAACAGAGAAAGAGGATTGGTTGTATCATTGAGAATCCTGCACTCTATCCAAATATGACGGCATATCAGAACCTGGAGATCCAGAGGATACAGAGAGGGATACCGGATAAGCGGATAATTGATAGAACGCTTGAGAGAGTCGGACTTACAGATACGGGAAAGAAAAAAGTAAAGGATTTTTCACTGGGAATGAGACAGCGTCTTGGGATCGCAATGGCACTGATCAACTCACCGGAGTTTCTGATACTTGATGAACCGATCAACGGTCTTGACCCTGCCGGAATAGTAGAAGTGAGAAATATGCTGAAGTCGCTGAATAAAGAATTCGGAATGACTATCTTTATATCCAGTCACATCCTTTCGGAGCTTTATCAGACAGCAAGTGATTTTATCTTTATAGACAAAGGGAAGATCATCGAGAAACTCACAGAGAGAGAGCTTGATGAAAAATGTAAGAGAAATATCACACTCAGGTCCCTTGATCCGAATAAAGCCGCTCTGGTTTTGGAGGAGAAGCTTGGAACGGAAAATTATAAGATCATGCCGGACGGAACCATAAGACTCTATGACTGTCTGGATGATATGGAGAAGGTAGCCGTGGTACTTTCAGAGGAACATATGGTTGTAACAGAACTAAAGATGTCAGGTGATACTCTCGAAGAATACTTCCTTGAAAAAATAGGAGGCGGCGATGTTAAAAACTCTTAATGCAGAACTGTATAAGCTCCTTCACAGCAGATTTATATGGGTCGTGGCAGTTGCACAGCTTGCAATGACCGGCGTCATGATCTATGACGTACGGATGAGAGAAGCGGCCTCGGGATTTCAGTATGCCATTCATTTCGTTTCATATCTTGTGTTCTTTGCAGGGATAATCGTAGGGATGGCTGCAGGTGATGATTTTGATACAAGGACATATCAGCATTATCTGACAGGAGGAAAGGGAAGGATCACATTTGCAGCTTCAAAGCTTATCATATGTGATCTGGCTAACCTGTTTGTAACAGGTCTTCCGATTTTGGTCTATGGGGTGATCGATCTTTGTAACAGCTCACTGCATGAGTTCAACAAGCCGCTTTGGCAGGTGGGGCTTGCTGCATTTTTTTCGATAATAGCAGTTTCGTCGGTAATGGTGTTCATTTCTTTTGCAGTAAAAAGTATGGGGAAGACTATCATCGGATCAATATTATTCGTGATATTCTGCTTAGGTTTTACCGGAGTCGGAAATCCGGGATTACAGCTTGCTTCAGCAAAAGTTATACCGGTTCTTCAGCCCCTTGTGATTTCAGCTGATACATTTGATTATTCTGTTCCGGTAATGATCTTTGTGGATACAATATGGATCATTGCTGCATTTTGCGGGATATTTGCAGTATTTAAAAGGGCAGAACTTAAATAGAAAAGAGGGATAAGATGAGAAATTTACTTAAAGCAGAAAGATATGATCTTATGCATAACAGGCTACTTTGGGGTACGATCATATTGTATGCGGTGTTCGGAGTATTGAGCGGACTTACCAATTCACTGAATTATTATGGCCCCCAGGCTATATACTATATCATCAATATAGATGGGATCGCAGGAACAGCCGGGCCTGCCATGACATTGGGAGATACGTTCATGACTCTCAATATGGACTCAACGATCTTTATCATCAGTATAGTTTCGATACAGGCATTCATTCTTGGCAAGGGATTTGTAAACCGTACCATGAATCTTGAGATCACGGCCGGTCATAGCAGATTAAAAGTGTATTTAAGCAAGCTGATAACGTATTGGAGTGTTTTCAATCTTGTTCTCTTAGTGTATCCTGTAACAGCGATAATTGCTTATCTCCGGATGGTGCCGGTAACGGATCCTGCTAATGAACTTAAGAAGATAGCAGTGATCTGTATTTATTCGATAGTATTGAATGGTGCATTTATGATGCAGTCAGTACTTATATCATTTATTGTAAGGAGTGCGCTTGGTTCAATGACAATAGCTCTTGTCAGTGCAATAGTGCAGACGCTTGGTTTTGTATATCTTAGTGGGATATTCAAGCCTCTTGCATATCTTCCGATAACGCAGTGGAGGATCGCACTCAGCCATCTTGATACTTTTCACCCCGGGATCATTATGATAGGAGTGATATGGACTGCAACTTTGGCTTATGCTGCATGGAGATGTTTCAGGAAAGCTGAAATGAAATAGAGGCGATAACAAAAGGAAAAGATTTTGGATAAGATTTTGATCTTAATTACAGGAATACTGTCAGTATCATTGATAATGATACTGATAAGGTATTTCGGACTGAAAAAACAGTTGCGAAACATTTCGGCTCAGATAACTCTTCTTGCTGAAGGTAAGACGGATAAGGTTCTCGATATATCTCTTCTGGACAGGGATCTTGAAATGCTTGCCGGTGAAATGAACCGATACATTGAAAGAGAGCGGGGAATCGTTGCGGAATCCGAAAAACAGGAAGATTATCTCAAGGACTCTGTTGCCAATATTTCTCATGATCTGAGAACTCCTCTTACCGTTATCCTCGGACATATACAGATCCTTGAAAAGTCTGTTATGCCTGATGGTCAGAGAGAAAGACTTAAGGTTATATCATCCAAGGCTGTAAGAATGAAGGAACTTGTTGATTCATTCTATGATCTTTCGGTACTTGATTCAGGCGGAGATAATCCGGATCCTGAAAAGATCAATCTTTCCAATATGATTTTTGACTATCTTGCTGATTTTGCTCCGGCCCTGGAAGAGAGGAAGATCGAACCGGAAGTCAAGCTTCCGGAGAAGTCTGTTTTTATAGAGACTGACAGGGGGATGCTTGAAAGGATACTTCAGAACCTTTTTACAAATGCAGTCAGGTATTCGTCAGGTATCCTGAAAATAGAACTTGATACGATTGAAGAAGGCGGCCCGGACCATATAAGACTTGTCATAAGCAATTCAGTAAAAAGCGGAACAGAATTGGATCCGGATCTCCTTTTTGAACGTTTCTACACAGGGGATCGTTCGAGACATGATGGAAGCACAGGGCTCGGGCTTGCTGTGGTCAGGCTTTTAACGGAAAAACTCGGTGGATCCGTCCAAGCCGGATTAAAGAATGATCTGCTGAAAATAGTTCTTGTTATATGATCGGTTCAAGCTTATTTTGCTATCCTTCCGATCAGTTCCCAGGCGTAATCATCCTTTCTTCTTTCATCAGCAGTAAGTCTGTCATAAGGCACCATGCAGTGATGGAGTCGCATAGAGTCATTGCGCTTATCGGCATATCTCCAGTTATACATTGCATAGAGCTTAAGCCATCTGTCGTGTTCTATACGTTCAAATCGTTCAGCGGCATCAGGATACATTTTTATTTCTTCCAGATAAGCGTTATAAGCTTTCTGACAGTTCTCATCTGTTACACCGCAGTTGTCATAGTCTCCGGTAAGGATCGCTATTTTGGTGCTTATATGATCGGCAGAGGCGATGTTTGAGGTTTTGATAAATTCTGAGAGCTCATTCCAGTCACATCCGCCGCCGCTTTCTTCACAGTATATTTCGTTCATACGTCTTGCGATACGGTCGAGTTCCTTTCGCATCACCAGTTCGGGAATGTACAGATCTTTGCTGAACCCAAATGCTGTTATACGGCTTTGGAGCTGTTCGCCCGAAACTGCACACATATTGTCAGACGAAAACTGTACATCGATATTGCAGTTAATGGAATAATATTTTTCCATGTCGGAAAGAACCTTAAGGTTTTCTTCATCGGAATCCATGCAGAGGATGATGCGATCTGCTTTGTCGCAAATAAGAGGGGCATCTGTGCTCCAGTCATTTCCGTCAAAGAATATGCTGTCTTTTTCCGTGCTGATCTCGTCTATGGCATATACCTGATCCAGAAATCTGTGCTTTCCTTTGAAGTCTGCAGAGTTTCCGAATATATGCCATTCAACGTGTTTTTCAATACCACATGCGTTTACAAGAAGTCCCTGCGTGAGAAGAGCGGATCCGTTCCGGCCAAGTCCGATAAGAACAACACATGTCTCTTCCGGTTTTAAAAGATGTTCCTGCCAGTATTTACGTGCCATCATACTGCTCATATTGAAAAATTTGTTATTTTCGTTTTCGGGAAAATCAAGATCACCTGTGTCACAATACACAGGTATGTCTAAGGCATCATCATGACCTGTCTTGAGAATGGTTTCTTTAAGTGACAGAGCAGTGTGAATGTTGACTTTTCCTTCGCCGCCGGCAAGATATATGCCTTTGATATCTCTTCCTAACTCAAGTATTTTATCTGCTGAAAGAGCAGTGCGCAGCGATCTGTGTCCATAGCCTGTATCATCAGTAACACCTGTGAATATACAGATCGCCCTGCTGTTTCCGGATTCACGGGAGATGCCTTCAGCGAGTTCACGTGATTCATCGTTGTCATTTAAAAAGATATGCCAGGGTTTATTCTTAACAAGCCTTATCTGCAGGTATATCAATGCCTCACTGAGTACTACGCGTACTATAAAGAAGAATAATGCTGCCAACGCGCCCATACTCATCATTATGAAGATGAAACCGATCACGCGTCCGCACGGAGTAACAGGGTACATATCGCCATATCCGACTGTTGTCATGGTGACAAAGGTATACCACAGTGCATCAGACCATGTCTTAATGGTTCCGTTACCGTTCTTTTCTGCGACAAGAAGAAGCCATGCAAGCAACAGATATACTGCAGCCAGAATCGGCACTATCAGCATTTTTTTGATCGTTTTTTTATCATTCATCGGCTTTTTTTCCTGTTTCCTGGCCGGCATAGTAGCGGCTCATATCTTTTATATTGTTTATGTCCATCTGCTTAAATCCGCGTGCGCCTTCAAGAGTGGGCTTAACGGGTTCGGAGCCTTCTTCATCGTTCATCTGCCATTTGATATGCTCTCTGTAATAATTTGCTTCTCTGAAATGGTAATCTGCTGTTTTGTAAATATCCCACAGATGGTCAAGATTATTCCAGTCTGTCATGCATACATGTACACCGCCAAGTCCGAAGAAAGGGATCTGTTTGCGGCTGTGTCTCTGAGCTGTTTTATATTCTGCGAAGAGAGTATCGACATCCGAATTTAGAGCCTTCTTTTCCTTATCAAGGAGTTTGAGTTTGGGTATAAGGGTGTTGAAATGCTCTTCCATTACATTTATACGTTCTTTAAAGTCTTCCTCTTCCATGGCTTTTACACCTATTGAGGATTCAAATGCCATCCAGCGATCATGCTCTATGCGTCCGAAGGCTTCTGCATTTTCTTCATCCTCAAGATAGTTGTAAAGCTCACTGTAAGATCCCACACCGGCCAGTTTGAGATAGGCGGGCATGAACTGTGCGGTGGCGGTGCAGGAGGACCTGTCTATGAGATTTGTTCCGTACCACATTTCCTTCAGATAGTTTTCACATCCCGCAGGATCGGTCGGATACATACGTTTGGCTTCTTCTGCGTAATATGCATCATTAACCTTGCGCGCGGAAAGACTGCCATTTCCGGAAATCAGTTCGGCAATATCGATGACAGGACATGTTTCCTGACGTACCAGTTTGTAATGGTCCTCGGGAGTAGGTTTTTCCAGAACGTTACAGCCGACTATCTCACGATTGCAGCGCATGATCACAAAGCTGTCCGGCATATTATCTTCATTGGCAAGTGCATAACGATGAAGAAGCATAACTTTGTCTTCTCCGTTGAAACTTGAATTTTCGCAGACGGCAGCGTAGCGCAGCGTTCCGGCACAGGAATCAAGCAGATCGAGGAATTCCTCTGAATCTGTACTGTAGCTGTAGCACTGTATATTATAGCTTTCCATCATACTCGCATACTGTCTGTTGAAAGCACTGTATGATTTCAGGTTCCTGTCAACAACTATGAATTCGATCTGATCCTTTAAGAATCCGCCGTTTCGTATCATTGTCTGAAGTGTTTTCTGGCCGAGAGTTGAAAAACCGATTATAAGTACGGTGCATTTCTTCTCGGATCTGAAATCATATATATCCCATAAGGGGATAAGATTCTGCATTCTTTCGGCAGACATTGATGCAGGTGTTTTCAATTCCATGTGGAGCTGTCCGCCTCCGGAGCTTAAGTCACCGAGTTCAAGATTTCTGTTAAAGAAGATATATTCATCCCTGCAGATAAGTGTAGCCTGTATCTGGCCGGAGATCAGACCAAGAGCATTACCGCCTTTTACGAACTTTTCAAGGAAATTCTCTATATCATTATCAGTGGCCTCACCGCAGATGATGCTTATATTTGATCGTTTTCCTATTCCGAGTTTCTTGAGCCATTTTCCTTCATTATCCATTTCACTTACATTTCGGTATATCGCACCGAGACTGTCGGCGATGGTTAGACCGGAAGAATCCTGCCCTACAAGGACAACATGTATGCCGTTCTTAAGTGCCTTGCCTGCGGCGGGAGAATCAAGTCTCATTTTGTCGGATTTTCCGAAAAGGATAAGATAATCATTTCCGGTGAAGCGGTACTGGAAAACACGGAGATTTCGGATGGCGCTCTTTCCTACAGCATTAAATACGGTTGTAAGGGAAACGTAGAAAGCCATAAGATGGATAAGCCAGAATACAAGACGGATCCAGGCGTTTTCTGCAAAATAAGGCCAGCTGCTGATGACACTCGAATATCCTTCCCTGCCTACGAACATGAAGAAGGCGGATGTAACAGCTCTTAATATGCCGCTTGTCAGGTCAACGGTGCTTGTGGCAGAGGAGGCATAAGCCATGGTATATATCATGATGCCGCCCATTGCCGACAAAAGCATTGTCCAGTGAGTAACGCGAGTAGCTCTTTCGGGTTTCATCGCAAACATAGATACGATAACAATGAAAAAAGCTAACGCTATCAGTATGATATTAATATCGCCGCTTGTGGCAAGAATATCCATAAAACACCTCTCCCTCTTTTATGCATAAAAAACACCTATATGATATAACAAAACAGCCTAAATAAAAATATATATAGTAAACGCCATAGGTAATTGCGCTTACTATATAATATAAGTGACTTCGTTGCATATTGAAGGAGATGTCGGTATACTTTCGGTGTATGCGGTCGATCAGGTTAAATTTTCGATCGACTAATTTTTTGTCTGGGATTGGAAGCATGAAACGTAAATATTTTATATTATCTTTCTTATTTTTCATCATACCTTTTTCGGTACTGATACTGTATCTTGTTAAAGAGTATCATTCATGGATCTATTCGGATTCATCAACTACCATGGTGCTCGCAAGCATAATTTTTAAAGATAAAGAAATACTTTCAACGGACTGGTGGTATTCTACTGAATTCAGGGTTTTGAATATCGAACAGCTAAATGCGATCGGATATGCACTTATGGGGAGTTATCTTGGCGCACGAGTGTTTGCAACTATATGCAGTTACAGCATTCTTGCGGCATCTTGCTGTTATCTGTGTAGACAGCTTCCTGAACTGAAAAACAGGATGTTTATTCTGTGCGGTCTTATGTTTATGCCATATTCTTCATCATGGCTGGATACGCTTTTCTTAAGTCAGTATTATATTATAAACATTTCCATCATTTATTTTTCACTTGGATCGATTCTGAGGATGCGAAGATCCTGCGGAAGAGGACTTAAGATACTCTTAATACTTCTTTTATCTATAGCTTCGTTTCTTACAGGTCTTCAGAGTGTCCGCATGACTGTGACTCTGTATGTTCCGTTATTTATAACCTGTTTTATTGTATATCTTAAGCATAAGGATAAAAGTGTTCTATTGCCGTCTTCAATATATCTTACAGCATCTGTGATTGGATATATCGGGAACAGGCTTCTTGAAATATCTGATAAATATGCAACTTCTATCGATCCGGGGGCTGTGAAGTTCTCGCCAAATTTCCCTGTAGCATATTTAGGAAAGTTTTTTAGTATATGGGGATTTAATGTTTTGAGCCCATGTGGATGTGTGATCTCGGTATGTCTTATTGCGGCTTCGATATACGGAGCAATCTGCGTTTTCCGTAAGAAAGACAGGGATGAGTATATCCTGCTATATTTTTCGCTATTTCTCCT
>JAEEGL014365660.1_pt1 | contig 17602 bp, 13 predicted proteins | sample 9134231 | NCBI WGS metagenome assembly JAEEGL01 (sample SAMN16246548, study PRJNA631951) | gut metagenome | biome: gut microbiome; feature: rumen; material: fiber-attached | host: Bos | place: Iran: Karaj | collected 2018-10 | reverse complement strand
GACTTGGCCTCTTCAACGCTCTTGGAAGCCCTTATGATACGGATGATCTCGTCAATGACGTCAATAGCCTTAAGGAGACCTTCGAGGATATGGGCCCTCTTCTTGGCTTTCTCGAGATCGAACTTCGTACGGCGGACGACGACTTCGTGGCGGAAGTCAACGAACACCTGGAGCATGTCCTTGAGTGAAAGGGTACGGGGACGTCCCTTCACGAGGGCGACATTGTTGATTGCGAAGCTCGACTGGAGTGCAGTGTACTTGAAGAGAGTATTGAGGACAACTCCCGAGTTGGCGCCCTGCTTCACCCTGATGATGACGCGGATGCCTTCCCTTGAAGTTTCGTCGTTGATGTATGTGATTCCTTCAATCCTCTTGTCCTCGACCATCTGACCGATCTTCTCGATCATCTCCCTCTTGTTGACCATGTAAGGGATCTCGGTCACGACTATCGTCTCATGGCCCTTGTCATCGACCTCAATCTCGGTCTTCGCCCTGACGACGACTTTACCTCTACCTGTCTCGTAGGCGTCCTTGATGCCCTGGATACCCTGGATGATTCCTCCGGTAGGGAAATCAGGTCCGGGAAGGTAGTGCATCAACTCCTCAGTAGTGATATCGGGATTGTCTATGTAAGCGCAGATGGCGTCGCAGACCTCACCCAAATTATGGGGAGCCATGTTGGTCGCCATACCGACAGCGATTCCGGAAGAGCCGTTCAGAAGAAGAAGCGGAGCCTTGGTAGGTAGTACCGTAGGTTCAGGAATAGTGTCGTCGAAGTTCAGCTGGAAGTCGACGGTATCCTTCTCGAGATCACCAAGTACGTCCTCGGTTATCTTCTCGAGCTTGGCTTCGGTGTAACGCATGGCCGCAACAGGGTCACCGTCCATTGAACCGAAGTTGCCCTGACCGTAGACCATGGGATATCTCTGGTTCCAGTTCTGGGCAAGACGCGCCATGGCGTCATATACGCTGGAATCTCCGTGGGGATGGAACTTTCCAAGCACCTCTCCCACGATCCTGGCGGATTTCTTGGTCTGTCCGGAATAATTCAGTCCGAGACCGTCCATTCCGAAAAGGACCCTCCTTTGTACAGGTTTGAGACCGTCCCTTGCATCGGGAAGCGCCCTTGAGACGATGACCGACATCGAATAGTCGATGTAAGCGCTCTTCATCTCCTCCTCAATGTTCACCTGCTCGATGACACCGCTGCCCGAAAGCTGCTCTTCTGCAATGTTCTTATCTTCTGTGTTCTCCATTATATCTGTTTGTCAAAAAAATACCCCAACAAAACGGGATATGTACCGCGGGGACAACCACTGATTCCGCACTCCCCGCTACGCGTGCGCATTAACATGCAAATTTAATCATTTTTTTGGGTTTTCTAACAATTAAGGAGAGGGAACTTCACATAAATAAAAGTGGTATCACGTCATGGACGGAGGTCATATGCTGACACATTGTCATAAAGGCTGGTCATGGATACGGGATTTGCACAGATTTTGCGGTTCGCTATATTGCTTTATTATCCCTTGTCCCGTCATGAGCCGCATGACCGCGGCCAGGGACCACCTTAAAACATACACGAGATTTAAATATGGATTTGAGAGTATCAGGAGAACTGAACAGCATAATCACCTACGCCAGGGAAGAAGCGATGAGGACCGGCAGCTACGGCATCGGTCCGGACCATCTTTTCCTCGGCATAATCCGTCATGCCGACAATGACGCTTACCGTATCCTGGAGGGGATGGAGGTCGACATGGAGCAGCTCAAGAAGTTCATCGATTCGAGGATCTTCACTAATGAAAAGATCCCTTACGAGGAACTGGAGAACATCAACTTCTCGAGAGGCGCCCAGAATGTGCTCACCATAACCGTCATGGAGGCCACCAAGATGAGAAGCTCCCAAGCAGACCCCATTCACCTTCTTCTCGCCCTTTGCAGGACGACCGGAAGCTATGGTCAGGCATATCTCCGTAATCTGGGTATCGACTACGGAAAGATCCTTTCCTATATCGACAAGGAGGGATTCTTAAGGAAAGAAGACGAAACCGAAAGGAGCGACGACGGAGAAGAAATGCCGGAATCTGATGAAAACACCGCACAGGGAGCCCAGGACAGAGGCAAGGGTGACGGTATCGAAGAATTCGGATACGACCTCACCAAGGCAGCTGCAGAGGGGAAACTTGACCCCGTCGTAGGCAGGGAGGTCGAAATCAGCCGTGTCATCGAAATCCTCGGAAGAAGGAAGAAGAACAACCCCATGCTCATAGGAGAGCCCGGTGTCGGCAAGTCCGCCATAGTGGAAGGAATCGCCCTAAGGATCGCCTCTGGTGAGATATCCCCCGCCCTTCTGAAGAAAAGGATCATTTCACTGGACATAGCGTCGGTCGTCGCCGGAACCAAATACAGAGGAGACTTCGAGAAAAGGCTCAAGAGCATCATCTCCAAGGCCAGCAAAGACCCCAACCTCATCCTCTTCATTGATGAGTTCCACACAATAGTGGGAGCCGGAGGTGCCCAAGGCAGCCTTGATGCCGCCAACATGCTGAAGCCCGCCCTGGCAAGAGGCGAAATCCAGTGCATCGGTGCGACCACCATGGACGAGTTCACCAAGATCGTGGAGAAGGACGGAGCACTTGACAGGAGGTTCCAGAAGATAATCGTCGAGGCGACAGACGTCCCCCAGTCGATTGCTATCCTCACCAATCTCCGCCCCAAGTACGAGGAATTCCACGGGCTCAAATACACTGACGAGTCCCTTGAGGCATGCGTCAGACTGACAGAAAGATACATCCCCGACAGGACTCTTCCCGACAAGGCGATTGACGCCATGGACGAGGCGGGTTCAATGGTAAGGCTTCATCTCGGAAAGAAGAAAGGATCGAACACCGTCACCGATGAAGATATCGCAACAGTGGTATCCAAAATGACCGGAATCCCCGTGAACAAGGTCGCCGAGAGCGAAGGCGGAAGGATCATGAAGATGAAGGGAAGGCTGAAAGGCAGGATAATCGGTCAGGACGATGCGATCGATACTGTGGTCAATGCCATCCAGAGGAACAGGGCCGGTCTGAAGGATCCCGGAAGACCTATCGGTTCATTCCTTTTCTTCGGCCCCACAGGAGTCGGAAAGACCCAGCTCGCCAAATGCCTTGCCGAGTATCTCTTCGATTCTGAAGAGAACATCGTCAGGATCGACATGAGCGAATACATGGAGAAGTTCTCAGTATCCAGGCTCATCGGAGCCCCTCCCGGATATGTAGGTTATGAGGAAGGAGGCCAGCTCAGCGAGAAAGTGCGCCGCAAACCCTACTGCGTTGTTCTTCTTGACGAAATCGAAAAAGCCCATCCGGACATCTTCAACCTGCTTCTGCAGGTGCTGGACGACGGGCGCCTCACGGACAGTGAAGGAAGGACTGTAAGCTTCAAGAATACGATCGTCATCATGACGTCCAACGTGGGAAGCCGCGACATTGAAGAGTACGGCAAGGGAGTCGGATTCGTGACAGCAGGAAGAAGTCTCTCAAACGACCACCATGGGATAATGGAGAAAGCCGTACGCAAGGCGTTCCCTCCTGAGTTCCTCAACCGAGTGGACGAGAAAGTGTTCTTCAACACCCTGACAAAGGACGATATCGAAAAGATCATCGACATCGAACTCTCAAGCCTGAAGCAGAGGGCGGAAGAGGCAGGTTACAAGATCACCATCACTCCGAAGGCCAAGAGGTTCGTGGCAGATGCAGGATACGATCCCGCTTTCGGCGCAAGGCCTCTGAAGAGGGCCATCATGAAATACGTGGAGGACCCTGTATCGGAGTTCATAATCTCTGACCGCGTACTCGGAAAACGCGGAAAGAAGAACGGTGAACCCAAAGTCCTACGCCTGACCCTCAGTGGAGATGGAGAGAATCTCGAGGTCCAGCTCGCCGATAATGTCAAGCAGAGCGTTGAAGGATGACTCGGATGAGATAAGGGACTGGATACCGCTGGTGGAGTAATCTGTATTTTTCATGATACTTTGTATTTAGTTGCTGATACTGTCCGAATGAGTGTTTTATCTCATTTCAGCGGCAAAGGTATAGTTAGCTTGTGCCATTATTCGGGTACAAGCTAATTTTTTTTGAAAATTTTTCACTTTTTTAGGAAATTTAAAACCTGAATAGGACTACAACCCGAAAGACAACTCGAAATCCGATGAAGAAACTTGCCATATTCGACCTTGACGGGACTCTGCTGGACACTGTAGCGGACCTTGCCGGAGCGACGAACTACGCCCTCAGGACGCTGGGATTCCCCGAAAGGGAGGTCGAGGAATTCAGATTCCTGGTAGGAAGAGGAATATACAATCTTTTCAGAGGCGCCCTTCCCAAAGAAGATGCATCCGAAGAGAACGTTGACAAGATGGCCGGACTTTTCGTGCCATACTACAATGCCCACATGTGCGACCTGACAAGGCCATATGAAGGCATACCGGAGATGCTTCAAAGCCTCACCTCTTCAGGAGTTCAAGTATCTGTGGCGTCAAACAAGTATCAGGCAGGTTCCGAGAATCTGATGAAGACTTTCTTCCCTCAGATCAGTTTCTTGGCTGTTTGCGGACAAAGGGAAGGATTCCCGATCAAACCCGACCCTGCGATAGTGAAGAACATCATGGCCCTGATACCCGGTATTACCGAAAAGGATGTCGTTTACATCGGAGACTCCAATGTGGACATGCAGACAGGGATCAACGCCTCTGTGGACACCATCGGAGTGAGTTGGGGGTTCAGGAGCGTGGAGGAGCTTCAGGCATACTCCCCTTGGAAGATAGTGCATACCCCTGAAGAACTCGAAGAAGCGATTTTGGGGAGACAATAACAACACCCATAACCTGTATATGTCATGGAAGAAAGAAGTGTAGATACACTCGCACGGTACATAATGATGGTGGCTGTCGCCGCCGTCGTATGCCTGCTGTGCTGGTACTTCAGGAGCGTGCTCGTATACATAATCCTGGCAGCAGTGGTTTCACTGGTGTCAAGACCGATCATGAACTTCCTTAAGAAGTTCTCCATAAAGGGGAAACACCTTCCCGACTGGATTTGCGCAATGCTGTCCCTCATCCTTTTCCTTGCTGTAATGATAGGGATAGTCACCAGATTGATTCCTGTCATATACGGGATCGTACAGGACGTCTCCGCCAATCTGCAGACCACATCTTACAACACTTCAGCTCTGAGGGACTTCTTGGCTGAAGCGAACTTCCGTCTCCATGAATGGTTCCCCAGTCTTGATCAGGACGTGACTATTCAGAGCGCTACTGTGAAATTCCTTACTGATACCTTCGACCTTTCATCCGTTACGACCATCGTCGGCAGCGTCGCTTCAGCGATCGGAACGCTCGGAGTAGGGCTTTTCTCTACAGTATTCATCGGATTCTTCTTCATCAAGGATCCCATGCTTTTCAGGAACATAATCTCTGCCATCGTCCCTGAGCATCTCGAAAAAAGGGCAGTTGACGCAGTCGGAGACATTGAACACCTTCTTACAAGATATTTCGGAGGTCTTACAATCGAAGTCATCGGTGTTGCGCTGCTCAACTTCATAAGCCTTTCCATCTTCGGTAAGATCGGAACATCAGCCGCTGCCGGTATCGCCTTCATGACCGGAATGCTCAACGTCATACCTTATGTAGGTCCATGGATCGGAGCCGCGATAGGCACTGTCCTTGGTGTCGTGATAAGGTACAGCGGAGCGGCAGCAATAGGAGCGTCCCCTCAGCTGCTGGTGGTCGTTGTCACTCTTCTGGCATGTTTCATCGTCACACAGATGTTCGACAACTTCCTCTTCCAGCCGCTCATCTACTCCACCAGCATCAAATCAAGTCCGCTTGAAATATTCATAGTGCTGCTTATAGCAGGTCATGTCGGAGGAATAATCGGCATGCTGGTAGCGATTCCCGCCTATACCGTCATAAGGGTGATAGCAGCCGAGTTCTTCTACAACGTCAAGGCGATAAGAAGACTGATTCCGGACAAGGAAAAGTCCATTTCATCCCCTGAAAGAAAAAAGAATGCTATCAAACCGACTGAAGATATTCCAAGTGATGAAAAGTAGAATCATTCTTCTTATAACTCTCATTTTCTTCCCTCTTTCACTCCGCCTTTCAGCTGCGGAGCCGGAAAGGACATGCACTTTCGCCGAAAAGGACGGCCAGGAGCTCAAATTGGATTTCTATCCTGCGGCCCAAGGCAGCCAGACCCAAATTGACGGAAAGACCAAGCCCGCCATCATTTTCGTGTTCGGAGGAGGTTTCATCATGGGAGAAAGGGACAATGACTTGTACAAAAGGTGGTTCTCCGTACTGAATGAAGAAGGATATCCAACCTTTTCGATAGACTACCGTCTGGGAATGAAGGATGTCCATGAAAAAGGCATTGCACAGGCCAAAGCATTCAACAAAGCCGTCGACATGGCAGTCGAGGACCTTTTCAGTGCTGTGATATACATCGTGGAACATGCTGGAGAGTTCGGCGTATCAGCTGACAATCTGGTAATCTCCGGATGCTCTGCAGGTGCAATGACGGTGCTGAAAGCGGATTGGGTCATATCCAACACTTCTCCCGAAAGCTTGGGGCTCCCTGAAGGGTTCTCATTCAAAGGGGTGATATCATTCAGCGGAGCGGTCCTGACAAACACCGGAAAGATAACCTACCGGAAGGATCCGGCCCCTACCCTGATGTTCCACGGAATCGATGACAGGCTCGTTAACTACAAAGGGGTCTCGATCTTCAACTGGAGATTTTGGGGAACTCACAAGATGACTTCACTGTTCCGCAAGAACAATTACGTGTACAACACTTACAGGTTCGTCGGAGACGGACACGATATAGCGGCAAGCATGATGGAGACCATCCCTGAGCAGATCCGATTCCTTGAAGCGGATGTCACCCTGGGTATCCGAAGGATATTGGACAATACTGTGGAAGACCCCTCCATTCCCGAATTCGGGTTCGATTTGAGCAGATCTGATCTTTATTGATTTTACAGACAATACCTTAAAAAGACTGATGGCCGGAAAATCCGGCCATCAATCGTATTGTCTTGTTCCACTATCAGTCTTCTGTAAGTTTCTGCAGAGCGAGCTCCACAAGCCCTCTCACCTGAGGCTTATAGTCGGGATTGCTGTTCTGAAGGTACCTGTTGGCGATTGCGCAGCATACTGTTCCGGCTTCATGTCCCAGATGTTTGGACATACCTGCGACAGCGGATGACTCCATTTCGAAGTTGGTTATCCTGTAGTCGCCGAAGCGGTATGACTCGAACTTCTCCAGCATGTCAGGCATGGCGAGAGGAAGACGAAGGACTCTTCCCTGAGGACCGTAGAATCCGCAAGCCGAGATGGTCACACCCTTCACAGTGCACCCTTCGAACTTGTCGATGAGCTTCTGGCTGGCCTTGACGAAATAGGGATCAGGGAGATGTTTGTCCCAACCGACATGCTCAACAAAAGCCTTTTCCATGTCAAGTTCAGATATCTTGTCCCTGTCCGCGTACCAGTTCAGAAGCCCGTCGCATCCTACTGAGATGTGTGAGAAGATATATGAACCGAGGGGAATGTCCGGCTGGATCGCACCCGTAGTACCGATACGAAGGATTGTAAGGGTCCTGTGCTCGGGTTTCACTTCACGGGTCGCGAAATCCACGTTGGCCAGAGCGTCCAGCTCAGTCATGACGATATCGATATTGTCGGTACCGATTCCTGTGGAAAGGACTGTCACTCTCTTGCCGTTATACTTTCCGGTCACTGAGACGAACTCACGGGAAGCATGACGGAACTCGATGTCAGAGAGGAATTCCGCTACCATGTCCACTCTTCCGGGATCTCCTACAAGGATCACATTGTCGGCGAGTTCCTCGGGTTTAAGATGAATATGGAATACGGATCCGTCAGCATTGATGATAAGTTCTGATTCTGCTATTCTCATATTGCTGTCAGTTTTAGTGTTTCAAAATGCAAGAGGCGGGGAAATCATACCTCTCCCCACCAATAGCAAATATGATGAAAAAAAACATGAATTGCAATAATTGCCTCCGGGCTGGGGGATAGTGGCGGATTTTTCACTACTTTTGCATCCGGAAGAGCCCTGAAGGGGCTTTATGCAAACGAAAAAGACAATTATTATGTGGCAAAGAGCACAGACACTTTACCTTGCGATTTCGACAATCCTCATAGGGCTCATGTTCTTCATGGCCAAAGCGGCAGTATACGGTGCTGACGGGAGCGTTGTAGAGGAGTTCAAGTTCACCACCTATGTCCCCTATCTCATTCTCATCATCATCGTCACATTGTTGAATATCCTCGCCCTCACCACATGGAATTTCAGAGTGTTCCAGATGAGGACCGCCACCCTTGCGGCGCTTATTACTGTGGCGCTCCAAGCATGGATACTGGTGGACTTCATCAGCACCCATGACACCATGGTATTCAAGGTGGCGGCCATTTTCCCGCTGATAGCGATAATATTCGATGTCCTTGCGATTAGAGGGATCTTCGCGGACCAGATGCTGGTCGAAAGCGCTTACCATCTCCGCAAATCCAGGAGTGAAAGGAGGAAATAGTTCCCTTTGAGGACCCTAAGAAAAAGTGAAGGCGGCATCGGAAACACACTTTCCTTTGCCGCTTTTCCGTTGCTCCTGTCCGCTTTTGGACTTGAGCTAAAAGTCATTTGGAGTTGAACCTCTTCAGGACGTTCTCCGAATAAGTCTTGGTGATTGGTATCGGAGGAATGGCATCGTTCTCAAGATCCAGTTCATATCCGTCCTTCTCTTTCCGGAGCACCTTGACCTTCTCCATATTGACGATGTACTTCCTGTGACAACGCACAAGGCTGCTTCCGCTGAAACTTTCCTCGATAGTCTTCAGCCTGCAGCGCAGCATGTACTTGGTAAGGTCTCCCTTGCTGTCAGTATACCAGACGATGACATAGTTGTCATCCGACTCGATATAATAAAGGTTAGTCAGGCTCACCGCGAGTTTCAGCACTCCGCTGTTGTCGAAAAGGGTTATCTTCTGCTCGTCATTGGGAGATACCGGCTTGTCGGAAACGACGCTCTTGTAGTTCATAAGGCGGATCGTTTTGTTCTTGTCTATGATGGCGAAGAACATTCCTGCTATGATATAAGGGATCACCAAGGACACAAAGCAGTATACCAATGCATCCAGATATATTTTCGCGAAGGAAGGATCGTCAAGATGGATTATTCCCAAAGAGTCTCCTTGTATCGAGAATATCGTGTAAAGAAGGCATATGACCAGCACTTCGACAAGATTCCATGCCACATATTGGAAATACGACATCTCGAACATGTACCTTGTGGAGTACATTATCCTCTTGCTGAAAATGACGGTCAGAAGGCCTATTATGTAGAACAGGGCAGTGAAAGCGAAAGCCTGAGAGGCTCCTAATTCAAACCAAGCGTTATGTGAAAAAGGGATACTGACCAACATGAACACAAGAGAGAAGAACGCCGTGAAAGTAACGGTCGCTATGAGCTGGTACTTCGCCCTGAAATATGCCGGCAACTTCTGGTTCATGGTCTTTGAATAGCCCTTCATACGGGTTTCGTCAGAATACAAAGGTAACATTTTTCCATGAATTTCTCTTCGTATAGAAGAATTTCACCCCAAATGAAGACAAATCACCCACAAAAACCGCCAGAAATAACACTTTCAGCAACTTCGCCACAAATATTTTTTGTTTACGCGCGTAGGCAGTATCTTCGCAGCCGAAATTGAAGAAAACCCACCTGCCTAAAGGCAATACAGAGGGGTCCATAATATCAAAAAACTACTGAAATGAAGATTTTAGGAACAGGCAGCGCAATCCCGACCAAGGTGGTCACCAATCAGATGCTCTCGGAGTTTCTGGACACTTCCGAAGAGTGGATCGTGCCACGTACAGGCATCCATTCCCGCCATGTGATATCGAGCGAGAATCTTGAAGACTTCGGAGTGAAAGCCGCCCTCAACGCCCTTGAAATGTCAGGGCTCGGAGTTCAGGACATCGATTACTTCATATGCTCCAACGTGGTGAACGAGTACGTGACACCGAGCATGAGCTGCATCATAGCATCGAAGATCGGTCTCACTTGCCCCTGCGTCGACATCAACTGCGCCTGCCCCGGATTCATATATGCACTTGACATCGCCGAGTCGAGATACCTTGCCGGCAAATCCAAGAACATCCTCATCGTCTGTGCCGAGGAACCCACCAGGATGTGCTCCTGGGAAGACAGGTCCACATGCGTTCTGTTCGGAGACGGTGCAGGTGCCGTCGTCCTGGGTGAAGGCGACAACATCAAGGGCATCGAGCTCCACTCCCAACCCGATCCGAACAAGATATGGGAGACCCGTACCCTCGAGCCCACTCCATACATCACCAAGGAAGAGCACAGCACTCCCATGCAGATGAGGGGAAGAGAAGTCTTCAAGTTTGCCGTAAACGCCTCAACACGTGACGTTGAATCTCTCCTTTCCACAATAGGAATGAAGAAAGAGCAAGTCGGTTACTACATGGTCCACCAGGCCAACAAGAGGATCATCGACGCCATCAAGCAGTATCTTGGAGAAAGCGATGAGAAATTCCCGACCAACATCGAGGACCATGGAAACTCTTCATCCGCCTCTTGCCCCATACTCCTTGACGAATGCAACCGTCGTGGACTGTTCAAGAAAGGTGACATACTTGTATTCAGCGCCTTCGGTGCCGGATTGCTTTCAGGTGTCGCAGTCCTCGAATGGTAATTCAGTCCATATCAATAATTTTTAGTATATTTGCAAATTGATTTGCCGGTACTTTCCCACCGGCGCCACATATATCAGACAACCCGAATAATATGAGCGATATCAAACGTGTAGTTGTAACCGGAATGGGAGTGATCTCATCGGTTGGCAACAATGTCGAGACCTTCTGGCAGAACCTTATCAACGGTGTCTGCGGAATCGAGTACATAACTGAATTCCCGACTGACGACCTTCCGGTCAAGATAGCGGGCAAAATCAAAGACTTCAATCCTGAGGACTACGGAATGGACAAGCCCTTCATCCGCAAGCAGGACCTCTTCACACAGTTCGGAATGGCGGCCGCTTACCAGGCCATGAACGATGCTGACCTCCACACCACCGGTGATGAAAAGAACATCGACCCGTTCCGTCTGGGTGTATACGTAGGTTCCGGAATCGGCGGATTCGAAGTACAGTACAGGGAGACCGCCAAGATGATCGAGGACCCTTCAGGCCACTGGATCTCTCCCCTGTTCATCCCTACGATGATCTCAAACATCGCTGCAGGACACATTGCGATCAAGCACAACGCCCAGGGCCCTTGCCTTGACATCGTCACAGCTTGCGCAACATCTTCACATTGCCTTGGTGAGGCTTTCAGGACCATCCGTCACGGATACGCTGACGCCATCATAGCAGGAGGTTGCGAGAATGCCACCATTCCTCTCGGAATCGCCGGCTTCGCTAACGCAAAGGCTCTCTCCAGGGCCGAGAACCCCAAATACGCTTCCCTTCCCTTCAACGCCAACAGGCAGGGATTCGTAATGGGAGACGGTGCAGGTATCATCGTCCTTGAGGAATACGAGCACGCAAAAGCAAGAGGCGCCAAGATCTATGGTGAAATGGTCGGTTACGGCAACACCTGTGACGCTTACCACGCTACAGCACCCAGGCCTGACGGAACCACCCAGGCCAAGTGCATCAGCCTCGCTCTTGAGGAAGGCGGATTCGACAAGGAGAAGGACAACCTCTACATCAATGCCCACGGTACCGGTACCAAGCTCAACGACCTCGCTGAGACCACTGCATACAAGATCGCTTTGGGAGATTTCGCTTACAAGGCGCACATCAGCTCCATCAAGTCAATGACCGGACACATGTTCGGAGCAGCCGGAGCGGCCGAGGCTATCGCTACTGTCCTTGCCCTCAAGAACGGTATCATCCCTCCGACAATCAACCTCGATTGTCCTGATCCCGAGTGCGACCTTGACTACACTCCCAATGTCGCTCTCAAGTCGGATATCACCATCGGTATCTCAGATTCCCTCGGTTTCGGAGGACACGACGCTTGCGTCGCCTTCCGCAAATACGAAGGATAAGATCAACAATAAAACAGACTCAACAAAAACCCGAACCTCATGAACAAAGAAGAAATCAAACAGTACCTGCCCCATAGGGAGCCGATGCTCCTTATCGAGGAAGCCTGGATCGATGAGAACGGAGTGGCACACTCCAAGTACAAGATCAAGGAAGACGAATTCTTCACTCAGGGTCATTTCCCCGGAAACCCTATCGTCCCTGGTGTTATCCAGTGCGAAATCATGGCTCAGAGCTGCGCCATCCTGGTCAAGGATGAAATACCCGGACATATCACCCTCTATGCAGGAATGGACAAGATCCGTTTCAAGAATGTGGTAAAACCCGGAGATGTCTGTGAAGTGACCGCCACCCTGGATGACAGAAGAGGAGGCCCCCAGAACATGCTGTTCTTCTGCTCAGCCAAGCTTGAAGTCAACGGTAAGCTTTGCTGCAGAGGCCAACTTTCATTCGCCCTCGTCCCCATCAGCGAATAAGCTCCTTACGGAAATACCTATACGATGATCCCCGCCTTGCCAAGCAAAGCGGGGATCATTTCTTTCATGCTCTTCCCTGATGGAAGAGATTCCCATTGATTGCTACCTTCTTCCTGACTTGGAGGAATCGATAGCCTTGCCGGGAGTCCTCTTCACTGAGGAAGCCGCCTTGGTTTCAGAAGCCTGGCGGACATTGCCGCCGAAAGCAGTCCTTCTTTCCACAGATGCTCCACCAGTCACAGGAGCGGATACTCCGCTGACAGAGCGTACAGCTGAAGGACGTACGGCTCTCCTTTCAGCAGGAACGCCTGCGCTCTTAGGAGAAGACATCGCCTTGCCTGCAGCCACCTTCTTCATCGTGAAGGGGAATTCAGGGACATCATTGTAAGTATAGAAGGTATCTGAATCCAGATAAATGTCGTAGTACTGCATCAGGATGAAGTTCGTGTCGAAAGTATTGTTGTCGTCCATGATGACCGAAACAGGGCATCCCTCGACATTGGCTTCAGTGCCGTCCTCAGAGACGGTCGCCTTGGCGATCTTCAGTCCTTCATCAGTAAGGAAGTAAGTCTGGCTTCCGGAACGGACCTCGCCCAGGAGAAGAGTCTCATAATCTCCCTCATCGTCTGAGTTGCTCAGGATGTACTGGCTGTAGAAGTACAGCTGCTGAGTGCTCTTGTCATATCCTGCAAGGAAATCAAGCTGATTGGGAGAAGAGATGCTGGACTCCCAACCTGTAATCAGGTAATCGTAATTGGGGTCATAGGTCTCCACCTTGATCCTGTAGGTGATTTCAGTCTTGTTGGATGAGCGGTTGCCGTTCGCGTCAAGGGTGTATCCCATGCCGGTCACGTCCCATTCACCGAGCCATGCAAGGAATCCGTCAGTCGGATTCTCAGGAATGATGTTGAAATCAACCTTGGCATAATGTCCGGTAGGATTTCCGTATGCGTCCATTCCGATGGCGTAAGCTGTCCACGAGTCAGCCTTCAGACGGTGGAAATCAACGTCCACAGAGCCGTAGTACAGGTAATCGGAGAAGCTCTTCCCCTCCTCAACCATTCCGTTCACGAAATCTGACACGTACCAGAAGTACTCCATCAGGTCGCCTCCGAAGTTGTTCTTGATGAAATCATCATAAGTGATGTCGATCGTGTAGCTCTCGTCGGTGTTCGAAACCGCTGAAATCATCTCGCAGAAGACCTCTCCGCCCTGACCGTCAGGAAGGAGTTCACGACCCTTGTATTCGAGTTTCCAAGAATCGATCTGCTCGGCCTTGAGATTCTGGGTGGTGTATTCCTTTATCTGATATGAACCGGACAGTTCACCTCTGGAGTTCACTCCGAAAGCGAGGGCTATCCAATCCACGCCTCCTTCATCCCCGATATCGAAATATGTTTCGCTGTCACCGGAAGAAGGCTGTACGCCCGCTTTCTTAAGTGCGGCAAGATGTGCTGAAGCAGCCGTATATGGACTGCTCTTGTAAGATCCTGTATAATCCTCTTTCTTTATGACATCGAGATAATATGTTTCGCTGTCATTGGTCTTGAGGGTGATCCCGTCGACCATGTATGTAAGACCATCCGTGTCGATGACAGGGTAACGGCCGTCATAATTGATCGTCCAAGAGCCTTTCTGTACCATCTGCACTCCACGGGAAGGATGCTCGTCATCAGGATATTCCCAATCCCTTCTGCCGACACTTCCGTGAGTACAGGATACAACGAGAGCGCAACATACAAGAGCCGCTACTCCCTTAATGTTCCCGAAAAATGAATAATGCCGTTCCATGATATATAATGTTAACAAAACCGGGGCTATATGGCCCTTACAGTCTGCTATTGCAAACTGCATGCCTTATTGAAACCGTTGATTGGAACGCCTTATGGGCGAGACTAGATGCTGAAGTTGTGGTAATGGGGACCGAACCTCTCGAAAGCAGCCCTGTCGAGCATCTCGCGATCATCAGGATGAGCGATGCTGATAAGGAGTTTCGCCCTTTCCTGGAGGGATTTTCCGTAAAGGTCCACGATACCGTATTCAGTCACGATATAGTGGGCGTCAGCCCTGGGAGTGACGACTCCGGCGCCTGGGTTCAGCATAGGGACTATCTTGCTGATTCCCTTGTTGGTCCTGGAGGCGAAAGCGGTGATGCTCTTTCCTCCCTTGGCCATGGTGGCGCCCTTGACGAAGTCAAGCTGACCACCGGTTCCAGAGAAGATCCTCGTTCCGATGGAGTCGGCGCTGATCTGTCCGGTCAGATCGACCTCAGTAGCTGAATTTATCGCCATCATGTTGTCCAGCTGTGAAATCACCCAAGGGTCGTTGGTGTACTTGATATCCTTCATAAGGACATCCGGATTGTGGTCAATGAAGCTGTACACATCATTGGAGCCAAGAAGGAACGATGCGACCACTTTACCCTTGTCGATGTTCTTGGAAGCGCCATTCACCACTCCCCTCTTTATGAGGCGCAGAATACCGTCGGCGAACATCTCGGTATGGACACCGATGTTCTTATGGTTCACCAATTCTGCGGCGAGAGCGTTGGGGAGGGCACCGATTCCCATCTGGATGCATGCTCCGTCAGGAACCAAAGATGCGCAGTTCTTTCCGATAAGCGCCTCAGTCGGAGTAGGCTCAGCGAAAGATGCGGTGACAAGAGGGGTATCCGCCTCGACGAATGTGTCTATCTGGTCGATGCTCACAAGGTCACCGAATGCATAAGGAACGTTCTTGTTCACAACAGCGATGACGTGATCTGCGGATTCAATGGCGGCGATTGAGCAGTCCACTGACGTTCCGAGGGAGACCATGCCGTTCTCATCCGGAAGTGAAACCTGAACCATTGCGACATTGCATTTGAGGGCACCGCTGCGGTACAGTTTCTGGGATTCTCCCAGATGAACGGGGAGGTAATCCGCATAGCCGGCGTTGACGTTCTTCCTGACATTCGGGCCCAAGAAGAATCCCTGGTCGAAGAATATTCCGGAATACTCAGGAGCGGAATAAGGTGCCGGTCCTTCAGTATGGAAATGATGGAACCTCACGTCCTTGATCTCTCCGGCATCAGCTCTTCTGACCAAGGCCTCGATAAGCACATGGGGAACGCTTGCAACACTGGAAAGATGTATATGGTCATGGGATTTGACCACCTTCACTGCCTCATCGGCACTCACGAAATGTATCCGCTTCATAAATCAAACAGTTTTTTCAATAAACCCCTACTGCAGTACAATATATTAATAGAGTGAGGGAAGCCAAAGATAAGCCATTTTTCGTAAATTTGCACGATAATGCCTCTCAAGGGCTTAAAAAGAACAAAGAAAAGCCTATCACCGCTTAAAATATCGAATTCGCTGATGCACTCTAAAGAAGAAAAGACGGCCGCCTTCGGCCGTGTGCTCGACATAATGGACCGCCTCAGGAGCGAATGCCCCTGGAACCATGCCCAGACCATAGACACACTCCGCCCGATGACGGTGGAGGAGGTTTACGAGCTCTCCGATGCCGTACTGAAGAAGAACGAAGCGGACCTCAAAAAAGAACTCGGGGACATCCTCCTTCATATCGTTTTCTACTCCAAGATAGCCGAAGAGCAGGGCAAATACGACATAGCCGATGTGCTCGAAGCCCTCAGCGAGAAGATGATTTTCCGCCATCCTCATGTCTTCTCAGAGAACAAGAACCTCGATGCCGAAGCGGTGTCCGAACAGTGGGAGATCATGAAGACCAAGGAGAAAGGAGGGAACAAGAGGGTCCTTTCCGGAATCCCTGATTCCATGCCGCCTATACTCAAGGCTTTCTCCATGCAGGACAAAGCCAGAGGAGTAGGATTCGACTGGGAGGAGAAGCACCAGGTATGGGACAAAGTCCGTGAAGAGATGGGAGAATTCGAGAGGGAACTTGAAGCGATGGAAGCGGAGAACGGAGAAGCCAACAAGGCCGTCTGCGCACCCGATGAAGGATCTTCCGAAGAATTCAAAGCAGCTTATGACAGGGCTGAGGAGGAACTCGGAGACTTCATCTTCGCCGTCATCAACGCAGCCCGTCTTTACGGCCTCAATCCCGACACCGCCCTGAACCGCGCATGCGACAAGTTCAGAAGAAGATTCACTTATCTGGAGGAACAGACCATCAGGCAGGGACGCTCCCTTCATGACATGACTCTTGCCCAGATGGATGAAATCTGGGACGAAGGTAAGGCGAAAGGCCTTTAGCATCAGCCAATACGTACGGCCAATTGCCGGATTTTGTGTATATTTGCAAGTTGAACCGGATTTTCCGGAAAAAGACAGCTAAAACCACAGCCATGGCAGACTATCGCATAATTGAAGTCACATCCAAAAAGGATCTGAACAGATTCATAAAATTCCCTGACGACCTGTACAGGGAATGCAGTCAGTATGTACCCGCTCTGCACAGCGACCAGCGCAAGTCGCTCACCAGTGTATCCACCCTTTCTTACTGCACCCGCAAAATGTGGCTTGTGGTAGACTGTGAAGGCGGCAAGTCCCCTTCCAAAGCGAAGGTGGTGGGAAGGATCTGCGCCATGGTGAATCCCAGATACAATGAGCTGTACCAGAAAAAGAGGGCAAGATTCGGATGGTTCGATACGATAAAGGACATCGAGGTCGCCAGGCTGCTTCTCACAACCGCTGAAAAATGGGCGAAGGAGCAGGGAATGAACGAGATCCACGGACCTCTGTACTACAACACCCTCGGAAAGCAGGGAATGCTTGTGGAAGGTTTTGAGAACACTCCTCCTTTCAACTGCCTTTACAACTATCCTTACTACAATGACTTCGTTTCAGAACTCGGATACAACAAGGAATGCGACTGGCTACAGTACAAGATGATCGCAGACCAGGACATCGACCCGAAGATCATCAGGATATCCGGAATGCTGAAACAGAGATACAACCTTCATGAGGGGGATATCGAAAAGTTGAAGAAGAACAAGGCCATGGTCAGGAAGTTC
>JAEEGL011925533.1_pt1 | contig 17602 bp, 8 predicted proteins | sample 9134231 | NCBI WGS metagenome assembly JAEEGL01 (sample SAMN16246548, study PRJNA631951) | gut metagenome | biome: gut microbiome; feature: rumen; material: fiber-attached | host: Bos | place: Iran: Karaj | collected 2018-10 | reverse complement strand
TTTTTAGTTATATGAATAAAAGTAATTTAACTTCTAGAAAAAAAACAAGTAATTCCAATGTAAATTATTTCTCTATTTTAGGTGATTAAAATATTTAAATTTAATGTAAAATTTAATTTTAATTAATAAAAAATCTTTTTTCCACAAATAATTGATTTATGTTTTATTTTTAAAAATCCTTTTTTTGAATATTTATATATTGATTTTTGTCATTAAATAATTTTTTTATTTTTTTTTTCAATTGTTTATTACACTCCAGTTATAAAATAAATTAATTATTTTAGCAGAAACAAAAAAAAAATTCTTTCTCCCCGAAACAGATATATTAATTATTTTATTTATTTTATTAAAAAAAGAAAATTTCATTATTTTTAACTAATTAAAGGGATTTAAAAAAGGACAAATTACATTTTTTGAAAAAATCTTTTATTTTATGATGTAAAATCCACAATAATTAATTTTTATAATGAAGAAAAATTTTTTATCCATTTATTTGAAGAAAGTGATAAATCACTCAATTATTTATTGGAATCATATAAACTTTTTAATCCTTTTAATTTTTTAATTATCATATTTAATATTTCATATTCATAAATGTTTCTTTGAATTCTGAATTTTTTTCCAAAATAACAGCATTCTGAATATTATATTATTAAACTTAGAGAATTATTAATTATGTTAAATAAAGATTCTTTATATTGCATAATATTCTGTTATTTGTTGATGTGAATATCATTATTCCATTTAAAAAATAATTTTTTTTCTTTAATTTATATAATGGATATTTTATAATTTATTTTATTGTTACTTTATAAACTATATCTTAGCACCTATTCGCCTTCCCACCCACCATCACTAACCTGATAATTGGATTTCTTTTTCTTAATAAATATAAATTAAAAAATGAATTTTTATTTTTCATGAATTTATTATTTACTTTATATTAAATATTTTTTTATATAAGATAATTAAATAAAAAAAATGTTATTTGTTTTTTTTTAAAAAAAAAGAATTAAAACATTTAATTTATCTTTTTCCTTTAACCCATAAATCACATCCATTTTTTAAGCAAATAATGAAATTTTGAGGACTTTCAGGGGCTTTTTTATTAACCATACTAATTCCAGTAGTGACCTTAACATCAGCATTATTTATAAGATAAATTTTAGTTAAATTATCATTAATTTCTTTAAAATAAAAACCTCCAATAATCATTTCTGCTCTTATAGGATTTGATTTTTCAGGATATTTTTCATGAGTAGTGCTTTTATTATGTGATAAAACAGTTTTATTATCTCCTAAATAATTTTTCCAAGTTTTATTTATTTGTAAGAAATCTCTATCTGTCATAAATGCAGGAAATTTCATATATGAATATTGAATGAAACTTGTGTATTCTTCATTTTCTTTTTTTGGTAAATTTTCTACCATTATTATTTTTTGAAATGTTTTATCCCATTTCATTCTAAAATCAAAATCTTCTAAAAGATCCATTATTGTTTTTAGTGAATATGGTATTTCAGCAAATGTTTTCAAAAGAAGTGCTTGAGTATAAGATACTTCTTTTTTATATACTTTTATATTATTTTTCTTATCATCTATTGCTAATTTCCAATTATCATCTAATGGCTCATTTAATATTGAAACTAATTTATATTCATCTTCGTCATCTGTTGAATAATTTTCTGGAATTTTTATTATGTCATTTGAATTTGATTTTAATTTATATTTTTTTTCTATTATTTTCATAGGCTCTTCATTATTCATTGGTATTTCATTTTCAAGAATAATGTTATTAAATTTATTTAAACTTGAGGTGTTTATTTCTTCTTTGAAATTTTCATTTGATTTGCTTCTACTTATCGCTTTGTTTTTTATTTCCATATCATCAAATAAAGGAATTTGATTATCATCTCCTTTTAATGGTTGAATAACAGTTAAATTATGAAATAATTTTGAAGGTAATTCTGGAAGATTAGGATCTGTGATTGAATACATGTAATTAAATATTATTTCTTAATTTTTTTTTGTTAATTTTAATTTCAAAAAAAAAATAAATTTTAAAAAAATAATTTTATTAGAAATATATTATTATATTATAAAAAATCAAAATGGAAAATAAATTCATTGCATTGGCAAGACAAGTTCATCATTATCAAGAAGATGATAATTCTATTAATTTAAAAGGTAGAAATAAAATTATTTAATTCAAATAATAAATAGAAATTTTCAATAAAGATGAATTTGAAGAATTATTTAATTCTCAACAATCAATTTTTCATCCTCCTTCAAACCCAGAAGATGAAATAAAATCTCCTTCATCATTTCGTAGTAAAGTAGCATCAAATGCTTTGTTTACTCGCCAAAAATTAATTAATGAAATTGTAACTTTAGTTAGAAATCATTTTATAATGGAAAAAAAAAATGCATATGTTAAAGCAATGGATTGGTTAAAAAATGAATTAATGGATTCTTTATTATTTAAATCTGATGAATTAACTTTATCTAAAATTAATGAATTAAAAAATGAAAGTAAAGACATGAAATATGCTGTTACTTGGTTAGAAGAATATTCTACTATAAAATTAAAAGATATTGCTAAAGAACAAGAAGATTTATTACCATCTTCTTATTCTAAAAGAAGAGATGTTAGAGATATTAATGAAATAAAAAATATATTAAAAAATGAAAGTGAAAGAAAAGGAACAAGAATGACAAATTTATCTTCAAAAACATTAATATCTTCAATTAATCCAAATATTTCAATAGATCATAATTTTTTAGATATACCAGAAGAATTATTAGAAAATATAGAAGATTCAAATTTTTCAATATTTAAATTAGATGAAAAAATAGGAAAAGACAATACTTTAGGATTAATAGGTTATTATATATTTAATACATATGGATTTTATACTTTAATTAAATATCCAATATTTGAAAATTTTATAAAAGCAGTAACAAGAGGATATATAAGAAAAAATCCTTATCATAATGATTTACATGCTGGAGATATAACTCAAACTTGTATGGTATTTTTAAATCAAGGAAAAATGAATGATTTAATTAATTTAGATATATATAATTTATGTGCATTATTTATTTCTTGTATAGTTCATGATTTTAAACATCCTGGGGTTACTAATAATTTTTTAATTAATAATAATGATCCAATTGCTGTTAGATATAATGATAAAAGTGTTTTAGAAAATTTTCATGTGGCTGAAACTTTTAATTTAATTAATTCTCATGTTGAATATAATATTTTTTCTGATTTAGATAAAACAGAAAGTTCTTTAATGAGAAAAAAAATAATTCAATGTGTATTATCAACAGATATGGTTCATCATGCAGATCAATTTTCCTTTTTAAAAATGTGTATTGATAAAAATTCAATATCAAAAGGAAAAAATGCACATAAAATTTTTGAAAATTTAGAAGGATTAAAAAAAAGTGAAATGCAACAAAATTTTATGGACACATTAATTCACATGGCAGATATATCTAATCCAACTAAACCTTTTGAAATTTATTCTATTTGGGCTGAAAGAGTTATGAATGAATTTTATTTACAAGGTGATAAAGAAAAAGAATTAGGACTTCCTGTTTCATTTTTATGTGATAGAGATACAACTACTATTCCTCAAGGACAGTTAGGTTTTATTGAAGGAGTAGTTAGTCACTTTTTTTCTACTATCAATGAAATTTTTCCAGGATTACAATTTTGTATTGATAATTTAAATGAAAATAAGAAAAAGTTTAAAGAATTGAAAGAAAAAGATGAAAAAGAAAAAAAAAAATAAAAATGTTTTTTTTTTTTTTTTGTTTTATATAAACAATTATTATTTTTTTGTTTGAAAATATTTAAAATAATATAATTTTTATTAAATATTTGGTTTAATATATATTTTATTTTTATAATAATCATTAATATTTAATAAAAGAAAAAAATGTACAATGAACAATTGGAATTTGCAAAAGAAACAAAAGATGATAATTATTTCATAAATAATATTCATAAACCTAAACCAGAAGAAAATTATATAAATGACATTCATCCAGAAAAAATTCAAACATTAGTAAATAATGAAACAAAGCAAAAAGAAAATAATCTTCCATATAGTGAGCAATTAAATTTTATTAATCAAAGAAATGAGCCAGTATATATAGTTGAAAAAGCAAATCCTTTATTTTATAATCCTCAAGTTGAAAGAAATCAAATGAAAAAAGAAATGAAAAAAATGATGAAAAATAAAGGTGTTAAAAAAGAAAAAATATGGAGACCAGGTAAAAATTTAAAAAAGAAAAACCCAATTGAAAAAAACAAGAAAAAATATCAAACTAGTATTTTAAATAATAATTATAAAAATAATAATATTAAAGGAGGATTTGATTTAAGCACAAATACAAATACAAAAGGATTATTTGATCCTAATTTAAAATTAAATGAATTAGATGAACCGACAAGAACAAAAAAACAACAATTGGATAAATTAAGGAAAATTAAAGAATATGATTTAAAATATGGGAAAAAAATGAAAAATTTACAAATGTATCAAAATTATTTAGACGCTATTGAAGACAATGAAAATAGGAAAAATGATTATGAACTTCATAAAAAGATGAATTATCCAAATAAATATTCAAAAGCAAACAAAGAAGATCTAATTAAAATGTTAAATATTCCAAAGCCAAAAATAAACTACAATGCAATAAATTTAGATTTTAATTTTTCAAAATATGAAGATATTATAAAAAGTTTAGAATCTCAAATAGAATATGAGAGAGAACAAAGACAAAATACAAATATGAAATATTTACAAAAAGTAAAAGAATACGAAGATTTACAAATATCAAAACAAATTGGGAAACCAATAACATTAAATAAAAGAAGTAGAAGTGCTTTAAGAATATATAATAATACAAGAAATAATAGAAGATTAAATAGATATAATAAAGCATATCCTGCAGGAGGGAAATTTAGAAGACAAATGGATAAATTAAAGCAAAGAGCAAAAACTGTAATGAATAGAGCTGCTAAACAAACTACAGAAGATTTATATCATCAAAATGCAAAAAGAATGGCAAAAAGTGCAAAAAAAATAATTGATAAAGATTTTAATAGAATTTATCAAAATTTAAGTATTAAAAAGAATAATATTATTAATAATAAATTTCGAAGTAAATCTCCTACAAATACAAATAAATTTATTTCTGTAGATAATATTAATAATAATCAACAAAATTATCCTCAACGATATAAAACAATTAATATTCAAAATTATAATAGTAATTATATAATTAGTCCTCAATCTAATGTTGAAAATTCTATTGTAAATGAAGTTTTTTCTAATGATGATTTTAAAAAAATGGATAATATGAATAAATTTGAAATTATAGCAAATTTAAATAATCAAATAGATAAATACAATAAAGGAATTCCCCAATTAGTTAATAAAGTTAATGAAACAATAAATAAAATCAATAATGAAAATGTTTTAGATAATTTAAGTAGTAATTCTCATCCTTTAATTAAAATGGCTTCTAAAAGTGCTGGTCAAGTTTTACAATTACATTCAAAAGAAATTGGAGAAGAAATAATTAATGATTTATTAATTGAAATGGTATTTGAATTGCAATTTATAGAAGAGCAAAAAAATAAAAAAGAAGAGAGAAATAATTTTACACTTTTCTTACAAGAATATTATAGGAATGTTAAAGAAATGGAAAATATTGAAAAAGAAGTTTTATCAAAATTATCAGGTAAAAATCCCTTAGCTCCATATGAATCTGTCACAAATAAGCTAAGTACAAATAGTAATTTAAATAATACTCAAAATATAAATAAATTAAATGATAATGACAACATTCAAATTTCAAATGTTGAAATTTTAAATCCATTCGATGAAAATTATAAAGAAAAAAATAATTTAAGTAATGGAGAAGAGTTTTTAATTTCCACTGAAAAACCAAAAACATATATTGCCACTAATCACCCAAAAACGATTTTAAATGCTGAAAGGTATTCAAAAGATTTTAAAGATTATATGCTCATGAAAGGATCATTTTATTATCCTAATATTTTTGGTATTTATGATGAAGTTGTTAAAGAATTAACAAGTCAAATTTGTAATGAAGAATGTGATAAATGTTTAAAAGAAGTTGATTCTTTTGTCGATGAAATGTATAGAGAAGAAGTTCTTAAAGCTGATTTAAAGAAATAATATAATATTTTTTTTTTTATAATTAACAATTTTTTAAACAAATTTTAAAATGAAATTGATTGAGAAAAATATACAATAAAAAAAAAAATAAATTAATTATTAATCATAATGGAAATTGCTTTAATGGGAACACAAAGAATTGGGAAGACAAGTATAAAAAAAGTATTTTTAAGAAATATCTCTTCATTAATGAGAATTTAATGATTCAACTTCTCAAATTGAAACTTTACAAATAGATATTTAGGGAATTGGAATTTGATAAAACTGAATTTCATATAATCAGTATAGCAAAATATCATCAATAGAAAATAATTATCTTCAAAATTGAGGAACTTTATTTATATCATTTTGATAGTCAAGATAATTCAAATTCTATTGTACTCATAAAACATTTTGACTTAGATAAAATAGTGAAAATAATTCTTTTAATATTATTGTTGCTGAAGTAACTTCATTAAATAAAAGAGCTCTTTCTACAAAATATTTTTTTTTATTTAATATTCTTATATATTTATTATTTATAGTTATATCGATTATACCTGATTTTACTTATATAATATATTTCTTGTTTCTCCTTCTTTTATTTTTTTACCCCTCTGAAAAATATTCTATAATTTTACTTGTTAAAATTAAACAATCTTATTAAAAATGTTATTTTATGAAAAGAATTTATTCTATTCATCTTCAATTTGTTGTTCAGTCATTGAATTATTATCAGCATTTCTTCTTTGCATAATTACAGAATCAATTTTTTTTTTCATTTCTTTCATTTGTTTAATAGTTTTTAAAGTTTTTAGAGCATTATTTTTTAAAGCTTTAGAAGCTTGTTCTGTTGTGTCAAAAAATAAAGGATGAAAATATTCTTTAAATTCATCTTGGGAAACTTGATATTTTTGTAATTCATTTGCAAAATATTCATCATAATTTGTGCTTGATAAATTATTTTTTGAATTTTGGTCTTCAAATAATTTTTCTATTTTTAAATTTTTATTTAGATTCATATTTTCCATATTTTCACATTCTTTTGAATGTTCTTTATATATTTTATTCATTGTTTCCATTACTAAATTCTTATTTACATTTGCTAATTCCCCAAAAGCTTTTGGCTTCTTTTCAATTAAATCAAACATTAATTTTGTATTTTGAATACATTTTTTTAAATATTTAATCATTATAACTTGAGTATCAGTGTATCCTAAAAAACTAGTATTCATTTTTTGTAAAATATTAACTTCACTTTTGATTTCTCTTATAACTAAATCAATTCTTTCTGCAATATCAAATAATTGATCTTTGGTTGGTATAATATCAAAAGATTTAATTTTTTCTGATAAAATTTTATTTTCATCAATAACAGAAATAATACATCTTTTTTCATAATTGAATGCTATTTCATATTCTTTTTCTTTAATAATATTTTTTTTATACTGTCGACTAATACAAATCATTTTTAATCCATGAAAAATAATATTTGAATGAATATCTTTTAATTGATTTCTTATTTTTAACCTTGTAATTAATTTATAAGCTTTTTGTTCATTTTCTGTTAAAATACTTTTTTGAGTTAAAAAAATCATCATCATACTTACAAAATATATTCCAACAATACAAGCAAAAATAATTAAAAGTCTTCCAAAATGAGTTTTAGGGAAAAAATCTCCATAACCAACAGTAGTCATTGAAACAAAAACACACCAAATTGCATTCCATCTATAATGCCAATTTTGTAATTTTATTTTTTGGCTTTCCCAATAATGAAGTTCAAAAATTCTAATACATAAAGCAAAGGAAACACAAGATAAAATAAATAAAAAAAGTAAAGAAATAAAAGGATTATTTTTTTGATACGCTTTCATAGTAAATAATAAATTTGTTGATAAATAAAATTTGTCTAAAATTTGTTCACATATTATTGAATCCCAAATTGACAAAGCATTTATAAATTGAAAAACATATAAAAATCTATAAGTAGAAAAAGCACTTAAAAGGGAAGAAAAAGGTAAAACTAAAACACAATCTAATTGACTAAAAATAAGAATATTATTTAATGTTGGATATTGAAAAATTAATAACAATAAACCTTCTATAAATAAATATAAACAAAATCTACTTTTATAAAATGGAGTTCCTGATTCTTTTATTATTTTATATTCTCTATAAAAAGATAAATATCTTGCACCAACTAAAAATAATCCTCCACATAAAGTTAATGATAAAATAATATATCTGAATAAATTTTCATTTTCTTGTATTTTCAAAGAAATTTTTATTTTTTTATAATCTCTTAAAGAATCTAAAAAATCATAAGTTTTTTCATCAATAAAATATGCATTTAATATATCAATATTTTTAATTGAAGAATATGAAAAATTATTATTCATATAATGAGTTAATATTGTTGGTAATAAATTACCTTTATCTTCTAAATTTAAAGTTAAATTAACATTATCTTCTGAAAAAATTTGTTTCCAAGTTATATCTGGATTTTTATAAAGATTGTTAATAATTATTGAACCTATTACTCTTTTATACATATTTGATTCTGAATAATTTTCATTTTCAATTTGACAAAAAAGTTCTGAAACAATTATTATTATTGATGATATAATATCAAGAATATGAATATATTTTTTCAATAATTTAATTGTTTTTTGTTTTGTTTTAACTCCTTTTAAATCAATATCACCTATTTGACTAGTTTTTAATTTTGAAGAAATAAAACTTAAAGAACTTGTATGTGATGTATCTCCTTCTTCTGAAAAGTTTTCACTTGTTAAATTTGATAAATTATATTTATCTTTCATGTTTAATTCTTTAGATTTAAATCGATTTTTTAAATCTATTTCCATTCCATCAAAATCCTTATGTAATGCTTGTCCTTGTGGATTTTTATTTAATTCTTCAAGATATGGATTATTTCTAGATAAAAGTAAATACATTTTTTTTTATTTAAATTTTAATTAAAAAAATAATAGATGAAAAAAGACTTAAAAATTAAAGTATAAATATTGTATCATTAAAAAATATTACAATAAAATAAAACCAAAAAAAATAAAATTTTTGTAAATATTTAGAATTATTTATTTTGCATAAATCTAATTAAAAAGTTAGAATATGGAAGATTCAAGTTTTAAAACATCTTTATACAAAGTATCATCTTCCATTAAATATTTTACAGGAATAATCCCAATAAAATTTAAAAATGAATTAAAAACAGTTCTACTTGAATATACAAAATACAGCATGATAAAAAATAAAAGAAAACTTCCAATGACATAAATATAGCAAATCATTTTAAAAGTTTTTTTCATCGATTTCAAATTAGTTTCTCTAAAATTTTTGAATATTTCAACAGTTTTCATATATGCTTTAAACAAATAAAACTCAATAAACAATTCATATTGACTAAAAGCAGAAGTATTACCTATTAATGTTTCAAAAGTTTTTTCATTATTATTAAGACTATTCAATTCATCAATAACAGTATTTAAAATAACACTCATTTGTGTAATTGATTGTTCCATTCCTTTTAATAAAATACTTTGCCAGAAAGTAGAGCAATTACCATAAGCATATTCATCATCTTTGAATAATACAGCACAAGCATCTGAATTATATAAATTATTTAAATCAGTCGCACTATCAGAAATACTTTTCATATCATTAACTAAAGGCATAAGTAAATTACCTAATTTTGGTGTTGTTATCTCAGCTGCTGATGGAACAGTCATTTCAAATTTAACTGTTGCATTTACACATTTTGCATCACTACAATTTACTCCATTTATTGTTACAGTTTGATTAGGATTTTCTTCCAATGATATTAAAGCATTTTTTATATCTGATAATATTTCTTCATATGGCTCTAATTGAGTTTTTAATGAAAGAAATATATCAAAGGATGATTTATATATTCCTTCTACTTGATTTGTAGATGAATCAAAAGATAAATAATCTTTTTTCTTTTGAGATTCAATTAACATAAATACTAAATAATATGACATTGATACAACTATTATTGACATTACTTTTAATATATAAAATAAATTCCATCTAAAAAAAAATTTAGACATTATTTTCTTCTTTTTATTTCTTGCTTGTTGCAGTTTGTTTTGTTTTCCACTTTTTTTTCCACGTATTTTCTTATCGTTTTTATCATCTTTTCTATTTTTTTTATTTTTTTTGTCTTTATCATCATCATCATCTTTTTTAGATTTTTTAGAACCTATTTCAATATCTAATTCTCCGCCTCCTTTTTCTTCATCATCTCCTGTATCATTTCTTAATTTCTTTTTTAAATCATCTAATATTTTTAAGTATGTATCAAAATTCAGAGAATGAAATTTAATCAATTTTTCAAGAAAATATTTCTCCATTTCATTTAATTTATAAACTAAATATGAATAACCTATACTTAATAATAAAAATACTATTATAGCTAATATTAATGAAACTGGGAACAAACTAAAATTATTTTTTATTTTTTTACTTCTTTCTTCTTCATCATAACCGATAATAGTTTGATCATTAATATAATCTAAACTTTGAATTAAAATATTATTAGAATTAATATCATAAACATTATTAGTATCATTATAATATCTGTCTAAATTTGCATTTAATTTTAAACCATTTGCAACTAATAAATTTAATAAATTATCAGTATCAATTGTTAAAGAATCTGTAGTAGATAAATTAAAAAGAGTTAATTCAATTGTTTTCATCTTACCTAAAATACTTTTAAAATCTTTATAAAAATAAGAGGAATTTTCTTTCTGTTCTTTAATATCTGCTATACATTCTGCTAATAAACCTGCATAAAAGTCAGTACAATTTCCTCCATTAATAACACAAAAAGAATCATCAATAAATTTATCTTTCTTCCATTTTAAATTTAAAGTGGAGAGATAAACACAAGAAACAGCAATTTTAGAGTGATTGAAATATAAATTTTCACTTAAATACTCAGTTAAATCAGTGAAATTTGATAAAGTTCTTAATAATTTTAAAAGCATAAATCCAATAGTAGTAACTCCAAAAACTAAACATAAATATTTCATTAATTTAATGCTTGAAATTTCTCTTTTTTCTAAAATTCCATTTTTTAATTTATTAAATCCAGCAGAATCAACACTTGATCTTGTCATACTTGAAGAAGCAAGAGATGGACCAGTGTATTCATTATTTTTCATTAAATCATCTTCAGGTTCAGCATGTGTTTTCATATTATTTGAATTAGATTTTTCTTCATCATCTTTTTCATTAATTTCGTCATTTTCTTCATGTTCTATATTATCATCATTATGACCACTATTTGACACTTTTAATTTAATTTGTTTTCCATTTTTTTCATCTCCTCCTTCACTTATTAAATCTTCTTTTTTTACACCTCCTCCACTTCCATTAAAACTTGAAGGAGCTTTAGAATTTTCATTTAATGCAATTAAATCATTTGTTATATAAACTCTATGATAATAATATTTGTTTTCTAAAAAAGTTTTTGTTATGATTTTATAAAAGACACTAAATGGTTTAGGATATTTTGAGCTTATATCACGTACTAAATCATCATATTCAGATACTACATTATTTTTTATATCATCATCATCTCTTAATTTCCCTGTTTGTTTTATTTTATCTAAAACATTATCTACTTTATTATCTAATTCCTTCCAAACTGCAACGGGATATAAATTTCCTTTTAAGTCTATTTCACTTTTTGGAATAATAAATTTATTATCTTGATATTCTAACTGTAACAAAATTTCAGGAAGAACTAATGAAATATGATGACCATATAATCCTTGAGTTAAACCATAATTATTATTCATTGTAAATGATGCACCTCCTTGAGTCATTTCTGTAAAACCATTTATTTTAAAATCTTTATCTAATATTAATATAAAATTATGATCTTGAACTTTTGTTATGTATGCAGTGTAAATTAAACCGTAACTTAAATTTGGAACACATTTAACAAATAATTTTATATTAAAAATCCCTCCATTTTTCCCTTTTAATAACATATCTCTTTGAATTTTAAAAGTATAATTTAAATTTGAAAATTTAATTGCTTCTTCAATTAAATCTTTATGAAAAGATTGAATTACATTTGGTAATAAATCTTCAATTGTCATATTTAAAATTTCTTTTCCACTAAATAAAAATAAAGAAGGAAAATTAGGAGTTGTATATAAAATTTTTCCTAAATTTTGATAACCATCAACTAATAAAATTGAAGATAAATCTTGAATAAACATAGAATGATAAATATTATTTCTTTCTGATAATTTATTTGTTTTCAAAGTAGAATATTTTTTTGCTTCAGTTCTTGCTAAAATATCATCTTGTAATATAGTTTCTAAATATAACATATAGTCTTTTTCGCTTTCATCACTAAATGGATTTAATTCTACTAATTTTTCCCATAATTTTAATATTTCTTTTCTTAATTTTAAAATATCTTCTCCTAATTTTAAAAAATTTTCTGTTGTTTTTGGAGTACTTACATTATTTTTTAAAACATCAAAATATTCTATTTGATTACAAGCTGCATCATAAATTTTAATTTTAAATAAATCCATATAAATATTATATAAAATAACACTACCAATTTGAACATGTTTGATTGACTCTTTATTGTTACTTTTTGATAATTTATTTACCATATGCTCTTTTATTTCTTCCATTAGAATATATTTAAAATATAAATGCTTATGACTATTAACTTTTAATTTGGAACATAGAGAAATTGTATAAGTTGGATTTTTAATTTTATTCATGAGAAAATAGCACATATTTAAAACTATATCATTTTTTAAAAATGATTTATCTAAATGATGATCATAGATTATAAATATTATAGAAAGAACTGGAAGAGCATTTGCAGAATTAAATTTTTTTCTCAAATGATCATTTTGACCTAATTTAATAAATTTTTCATTTAACTCAGGAGAATTAGAAACATATTCTTCAAATTTTTTAATAATTCCAACTAATAAAGTTTTAGATTTAACACTTCTTAAATTCATTAAATTGAATAAAGTAATATTAAACATTTCAATTTCTTTTAAGCTTTTTGCCTCAAAAATATTAAAATCAGTTAATAAATATTCTTGTCTAAATTCATTCATAAAATATAATGTACAACCTAATATTACCCAACCTATTAAATGGAAAATTGTGGTATCATTTATTTTAAAGAGAGTTTTAATTGTAATTACAAAAGCAAACCATGTAACGAAAACCCATCCAAATTGAATCATTTTATTCATTTTATCGTCATAATATAAGACAAATCGGTAAACATAAATTGAAAAAAATAAAGAATTAAAAAAAACATAAGATTGAAGAAAAATTCTATAAACCTTTTTGTTTTCAAAATGAAACTTAATAAAATAGGCAATTAAAAACATTACAATTTTAGAAATATTAACATAAATTTCATAATTACAATTAATTCTGGCACAAACTTTATTTTCATTTATTGAACCGATTTCATTATAATAAATTGATAATAAAATAGAAGAAAGTAAATAAAAAACTAAATTAATAATGGAAATGACTGTAATTATCAAATGGAAAATATCTGAATAACATTTAATTTGTAAATACTTATGAACTCCTTTATCACAATCAGTTGCCATAAGAGAAATTTGAACAATTGGTCCTATTAAATATTTCATTAAAACAATAATAATTATGTTTAAAATTGTTATTGGAAATTTAATATAAAATCTCCCTATTTTAATTGAAATAATAAGGTAAACTAAACATATTAATATAATCATTGTCAAACCAGATGTACATAATAAAGCTAATTTATATGATTTTTTATCAGTTATAATTTCTTGAATGAAAATTACTTTTGAAATATATTGTAAAATATTTACTGCATTATCATCTGTTTTTTTGTCAATATTTACAATAGTTATCATCATAACTTGAACAAAGAAAAAAAATTTCATTATAATAAAGAAAAAGATTGAGAAATCTTTATAGCTTATCAGAACTTTCATTAAATTAAAAAATTTGATTAATTTCTTCTTTGTATATACTTCTAAAAGTTGCATTGAATCTCCAAAATCAATCCAATTTATAATATTTGATTCTATCATTTTTGTTTTATTGATTTCTTATTAAAAATTATAACATGATTTGTTAATTAACAATTGAAAATTTTAATTATTTTTATAATAACATTTTTGAAAATATTTTTAAATTTTAATTAATTTTACAGATACATATATCAATAAAAATATAAGGAATAAATCATGAATGTCAAGGAGGAAAAATTACAACAAAAATTACTCCGTTCTAATCATAAATAAAAATTAAAAAGCCAAAATCTTAATACACTCAATAACTCTGATTTAAAATTGATGTGTCAACAAAAAGATTTAACATTTGTAAAAAAGTAATATTTAATTGTTTAATGTTAACTTTACTCAAATTAAAATTAGGAATATCAAAATTTAAAGTAATAGGACCAAGTTCTTTACAAGCTTTCCTAATATTATTATCTGTGTCCATTAATTCCCCTTCAATAAAAGAATCTAAAGATTCTTTTAAATTTTTTTTGCCTTTGATTTGTAATAGAATAGAAAAAAAGTGATATTAACAAGAAAAAAAAATTTACTGATTTATCAAAAAAAATAAAACTAAAAAGAAATCAATAAAAATAAAAATTTATTTGTTTACTTTGACATAAGATAATTGGAAATTAGTAAAGAAAATATAAATAAAATTATTTCTCATATATAAAGAAAATAAAAAACATGAAAATCATAGAATAACAAAATTGATATTGAAAAATTAATTGAAATTTTGTTATAATATTATAAAGCAATTTTCATTAAATATAAAAATCTAAAAAAAAATTATAGAAAATGTGAATTCAAAGCATCAAATAATTCAAATTAAATAGTATAAAATATAGGTAATAAATTCCCAATATATCAAAGATATAAATCCAAAATTTAATTTTATAATTAATGCAGATTTATATAAGAATACATTCAAAAAATAATTAGAACTGATTACAAACTTAGAATACAAAATCTTTTATGTATTTTTAGTTATTCATTATTATATTTTATCCAAAACAATTAAATAAATAAAGGAATTTTAAATAATATAATTTAAATGTGATATTTATGATCTAAATTGGTTTCTCTGTAGAATTAAAAAAAATATGAAAGAATTAAATAAAGATAGTAGTTTGTATTTAAAGGAGAAATTGTGTAAAATATTACAGAACAACACCAGAATTTTTTAAAATAATTATATTTTCTTGATGAGGGAGAAGAAATAATAATTTATTAATAAATTTTGTTATAATATTTTTAATTGATGTAAATTATATAAAAATATAGTATGAAAAAATTAGATAAAATGAAAGAAGAAATTTTCACTCAATGTATTAATTGAAAAGAATACACTTTTATTGATAAAATTAGAAGAAATAAATAATTAAAAAAAGTAAAAAAATTTATGCTTAGACCAAAATTATATTAAAATTTAAACTCATTGCTCTTTCTTTTTTAAATCTTTTTCTTTTATTCCTTCTTTTTGTATTATATTTTTATTTTCTTTTTTTTCTTCTTTTAATTATTTCATTTCAATTAAAAGAAATTTTATCATAATAATAGAGATTCAAATAAAATACTTATGTTTCAATTAAAAGAGAAAAATACTTTGTTTCTAATTTTACAAATTCACATGATGGGAGAGATTTTATTTGAATAGGAGATATTAGAGAAATAAAAACAATAATAATTAAATGAATTAATTAAATTAAAAAAATGTTTTTATAACAAACACATTTATATTATTAATGATAATAAAAAATTGGTTCTTGGTAACTTTCTGCATAAGTGGATATGTATTGATTTTGATAATTATGTTCTTTTAAATCAAAATTTGTTTTATAATTTTTTTGTTTGATTTTGTTATAATTTAATAAAGTGTTTCTAAAAGTATTTTGACTAGAAATATTGGAAAACATGTTATTAATTTCAAGTGTTTCTGTATATGGAGAAGAATAATCGTTTTGATATATTGTTTTATTTTTTTTATTGATTTTTTTTATTTTTTTATGGTTTAAATTTCTATTTTCTAATTGATAACAAATTGCTTTTGGAATTCCAAATTTAATGATTATTTTTTTTGCAGATTTAATTCTTGGTTTTCTGTAAAAATTTATATTATTTTCTTGAAATAATAATTGTTTATTACTTTGAAAATGTCTAGTTCTAGAATGATTGTTAAACATATTTTTTATTGGTTATTATTGATTTATTATAAAAATTTAATTCTTTGATTTATTTTTTTTGTTATTTTCAAAATAATAATTTAAATTAAAAAAATCAAAACTTTTAAAAATATTTTATTTTCAAATCAATAATATTAAATAATCAATTAAAATATTATCATATTGAATCACTTAAAAAATCCAAATTTGGAAATAAAAAAGGAGATATGATAAAATAAGAGGTAAGTTTAACGTTTATATTAAAAAGAAAGGAGATTACAATAAGTTAATTAAAAAAATATGTATATATGAATTCAACATGAAATCCAAATCTTACAATCATAATAATTGTATAATTTTGAAAATTTTTTTCAAAAATTCTTAAAGAAACAAAAAAAGGAAAATTGTTTTTTTTTCAAATTTAACAAAAATATCAGTTCATTAATTAAAGCTTTTTCATCCTATAGCATTATTCTTCATATCATTTAATTGGCTAATTTTATATGAATTTTAAATTAAAAAGTAAATAATTAATTGAAAAGAAAAAAGATTAATATATAGTAATATTATTATATTTTTTATTAAGCAAATGTTAAATGTTTTTTCCTTTTGAGAAAAGAATCAATTGAAAAATTAATGTAAAATATATTTATTTATATTGAATTTAGAACAAAACTAACATTTAAATTCAAACTGATAAGGAAAAAAATTTGGTTTATTCAATTAATAATTAAATTTATTATTAAAGAAATATTTATAAATATATGAATGATGAAGTGATGATTTCTATTCTTAAAAGAAAGAATGATAATTTATCTGATAAAAAGAAAAATCAATTATAAAATCTTTCAAAAATAATTTGTTCATTTCATTGATATTACAATAATTAAACAATTATTTTAATATTCAAAAGAGATTCACTTATTTCGAATACACTTGAATATTTAAAGATGATTTCCTTAATCTTCCCATTATATATTTATTATAATTAAAAATTTTTCTTTATTTATTAAATGGGTTTCCACTCCGGAATAGGGCAGTCACCCACAACAAGTTAAACTTGTTAAAATTAGGAATATAATTTAGACTTTTATTCTTCTAATAAATTATGATTAAAAGGCCTGAT
>JAEEGL011254843.1_pt1 | contig 17602 bp, 17 predicted proteins | sample 9134231 | NCBI WGS metagenome assembly JAEEGL01 (sample SAMN16246548, study PRJNA631951) | gut metagenome | biome: gut microbiome; feature: rumen; material: fiber-attached | host: Bos | place: Iran: Karaj | collected 2018-10 | reverse complement strand
ATATCACATCTTTACAAGAATACCAAAAACTTGTAGAAGATTGGATATTATTTTATAACACAGATAGATTAAAGTCAAAAAACTCAAGAAATTAATCTTGAGTCTTCTTTTTTTGTGTGAACTATTTGGGGTTCACTTCACTAAAGGTCTTTTATTCATTACTAATTGCACTGGTAGGACAGCTTTCAACAGCTTCCTGAACACTTGTTTCGTCTATTTTTTTAGATTCATCCCAAACTACTGTAGATAAACCATCATCATCTAATTGAAATACTTCAGGGCAAATTGATTCACATGCTCCACAACCAATACAATTATCTCTGTTTACTTTTACTTTCATAATTACCTCCTACCACATAATTATATATAAAAAAAGTTATAATTGCAATTAAGTTATTAACAAAATTAAAAAAATTTGTTATGATTATTGTAGAGAGCAAGGTGATCGAGATGAGAATGGATCGTTATGAGGAAAAAAATGAAACCATAAAAGAAGATAATCGACCATTAAGTAGAACAGAAAGACATGAAAATTTATATGAAAATGCATATGATAATAGTTCTGTTGTTGATTTTAATAATATCTTTGATAATGATATAGAAGAAAAAAAGCAAGAAGACATTAATATAAAAGAAAAAATAGTTTATGAAGAAAAAAATTATGATGTAAATGATTATTTAAAAAAAGCTCATGAGAGATTAGCACCTGATGAAAATGTTCGAAATTTAAATAATCAAGAATTTTTAAGTCAAGAAGATGAAATATCAAAACTTATCGCTAGTATTGATGAGCAAAAAGAAAGCGAAGATTTCTTTAGTGAATTAATTGGTGAAGATGAGGATACAATGGTTGAAGGACAATTAACAAAAGAAGAATTTACTAAGACAACTTATGAAGAATTTTATGCAAATGAATTTAATAAAGATAGTCCTGATAGTACAAAACTTGAAAAGGCTTTAACTGATGAAACAATATCAAAATTAGAACTTGATGAAGATACTACTAATGATGCATTTAAAGATATTTTTAAAAATCATGGCATATCAAAAAAAAGGAAAAGATATTTAGCTATCACTATTTTTTCTATAACATTGTTTATGTTAATTGCAGTAATTGTGATAATTATTATTTTTAAATAAGAAGTCTAGAAATAGGCTTTTTTTAGTGAAAATCTTTTTACGTATAATAAATATAGAGGAGGATTATATGCAAGAAGATTTAAATTGTTTACAAAAAAAATTTGAAAGAATAAAAAAATGGGTTGGATTAAGGAAAAACATAAAGGCTTTTCTAGTATAGGTTATACTTTTGAGGAGATGCTAAATAAAAAAATGGATGAATTTCCATTGCCGGATTTTCACAATATAGAAATTAAAACGATGAATACACATTCTAAAAGTAATATGCATCTATTTAACTTAACACCAGATGGGGATTATTTATTTCCAATAAAGAGAATAATTAATGAATTAGGTTGTCCTGATAAGGAATACAAGGATATGAAAAAATTATATAGTAGTTTTAATGGTAGAGCGTATACTAAAATAATCTATGGAAGAAAGGGAATTTTACATGTTAATCAAAGTACTAGGAAATTGGAATTATTAATATTTAATAATAAGAATGAGAATATTAATATAGGAATTTCTTGGTCTTTTAAGTATTTAATGGAAAGATTAAATTTAAAATTAAGGTATTTAGCTATTATACGGGCATCATCAAGAATAATTGATAATGAAGGATACTATTATTATCATACAATTAAATATTATAAATTAAAGGATTTTGATACATTTCTTTATTTAATTGAACATGGAATTATTGAAGTGACTTTTAAAAATGGGTTTTATAAAGATGGAAAACGATATGGCGAAGTATATGATCATGGAACAGATTTTTCAATAAATATAAATAATATTTCACTATTATATGATGAAATAAAAATATAATTTTTTATTAATTGATGAAATAAAGGAACAAAAGGTTGCGGATTTAATGTTGAAGAGAATGATTTGGGAACAAGTTGTTGCAGTGTATATGAAAAAAGACAATCTGTATAAGATTGTCTTTGTTTTCAAAATGGTCGGGATGACAGGATTTGAACCTGCAACCACTTGGTCCCAAACCAAGTGCTCTACCAAATTGAGCCACATCCCGATTTAAATGGTGCGCCCGGTAGGAATTGAACCCGCAACCTTTTGGTCCGTAGCCAAACGCTCTATCCAATTGAGCTACGAGCGCAAATCAAATGAACACTAGATATATTAACATAACTAAAAAATTTAGTCAAGATAATTGAAATAAAATGTTTACTTTTTTTTATTATGTGTTATAATAATTTATGAATTTTGTCGCTTGAAAAGAACCTAATAGTACAAAATAGTATTAATAGAGAGTTGATTGCTGGTGGAAAATCAATAATATGTTTGTATGAATATTCAATCTTTTAGACAAATCGTTAACTGCGTTAAAGGAAAAGATAATAGAATTCTATTAAGTAGGATGGTACCGCGCTAGTCGCTCCTATATGATAGAATTTTTTTAATTAGGAGGATGTATGATTATATTTAGAAAAGCAATATTAATTATTCATGGATTTACTGGAAAATTATATGATAATGAATATTTAATGAATTATTTAGAGTTAGATCCTAGATATGATGTTTATGCAAGAACATTACCAGGACATTATAAAGAGCGGTTTAGTAATGCTAATGTTGCAGATTGGAAAGAGTTTGTTGACAAACAAATCGAAGAATTGATTAGAAATGGATATCATACTATTTATGTTGTTGGCCATTCAATGGGAGGAATATTAACGACATATGTAGCAGGAAAGTATAAGCAAATTAAGAAAATTGTTTTAATAAATGCTGCTTTTGATTATGGAAATACTAGAAAAGGTAATAGTAAGGAATCTTTACTAGCAGTTATATTAGAAAAATTACAGAAAACATCGCCATTTATTTTATATGAATTTACAAAATTAGTTAAGGAAAGTAAGATATTTTTATCTGGTGTTAATTGTGATACTTTAATATTACGTAGTTTAAATGATGAAATAGTTCCTTATAATACTGGTGATATTATTTATAATAAAATTAATTCTAAGAAAAAGTGGATAACTGATATTAAAGATGCACCACATACTGTACTTTCAAGTGATAGAAAAGAAGTAGTAAGTGGATATATAAGAGATTTCTTAAAGGGAGGAAGAAGATGGAAGAAGAACAAAAAAGAAGAAATATAAAAATAGAAGAAGAATTAAAAAAGGATTTAGAAGATGTTAAAACTCCTAATGATTTATTGCAAGTAAAAGCTAAATATTTAGGAAAAGATGGTTGCATTTCGTTATTAACAAAAAATATGAAAGATTTATCAAGTGAAGAAAGAGCTTTAACTGGTAAATATGCAACAGAAATACGTAATATAGCTAATGAATTATTGAATGTCAAAGAAAATGTTTTAAAAGAGGAACTATTAAATAAAAAGTTAAAGGAAGAGACAATTGATATAACTCTTCCAAGTAAAAAGATAAAAAAGGGTAGTATTCATCCATTTAATATGGTTGTTGAGGAAATTGAAGATTTGTTTGTATCAATGGGTTATGATGTAGTTGATGGACCAGAACTTGAGACAGATGAATATTGTTTTCAAAGATTAAATATTCCAGTTGGTCATCCTGTACGCGATACTCAAGATAGTTTCTATGTCGATAGTGATTATTTACTTCGTACGCAAACATCAAGTGTTCAGGCAAGAGAAATGGAAAAGAATACAGATAAAGGACCTATTAGATTAATTTGTCCTGGTAAAACGTATCGAAGAGATGATGATGCTACACATTCTCATCAATTTGGACAATTTGAAGGATTAGTTATTGATAAAAATATTACTTTATCTGATTTAAAAGGAACGCTTCTTGTAATGGCTAGAAAATTATTAGGAGAAAAAACAAATGTACGTTTTCGTCCTAGTTATTTCCCATTTACAGAACCATCTGTTGAAGTTGATGTAACATGTTTTAAATGTCATGGAGTGGGATGCTCATTATGTAAAAATACTGGCTGGATAGAACTTTTAGGAGCAGGTATGGTTCATCCTAATGTATTAAAAAGTAATGGATATGATCCAAATAAATATACAGGATTTGCTTTTGGAACTGGAATTGATAGATTAGCGATGATGAAATATTCGATTCCGGATATTAGATATATGTATACAAATGATTATCGTTTCTTAAATGAATTTACAAGAAAGGATGTGAAATAATGCGACTAAGTAAGAATTTCTTAAATGACTATTTGGATGTTAGTGATTTAGATATTAAGAAAATAGCAGATGATATGACAAGTGTTGGTAATGAATATGCTTCGTGTGAGAAATTTGTTAATGCTACAAATCTTGTTATCGGTAAAGTAATAGAGTGTAATTTACATCCTGATTCTGATCATTTACATGTATGTAAAGTAGATGTTAAAGATGAAATATTAGATATTGTTTGTGGAGCTCCTAATGTAAGAGAAGGACTAAAAGTTATAGTTGCTAAAAATGGGGCGGTACTTCCTGGTGGAGAAATCAAAAAAACTGAGATTCGTGGTGTTCAGTCAAATGGTATGCTTTGTTCTATTGCAGAACTTGGTCTTGATCACAAATACTTGAAAGATGAAGATATTAATGGTATTTGCGAATTAAGTGAAGATGCTCCTGTTGGAGAAGATCCAATTAAATATTTGAATTTTGATGATGAAGTAATAGATTTTGAATTAACAAGTAATCGTGGTGATTTACTAAGTATTATAGGTATGGCTTATGAAGTTGGTGCCATATATAATAGAAAAATAAATTTACCAGAAAGAAAGTATGATACTGTTAAAGATAATATTCCTTTTAATTTAAAAATTGATACGAAAAGATGTAATTTATTTTTAGCAAGACATGCACTTGATGTAACAATTAAAGAAAGCCCTGATTTTATGAAAAAAAGGCTTATGGCATCTGGTATTCGTCCTATTAATAATGTTGTTGATATATCTAATTATGTTATGTTAGAAACAGGGCAACCACTTCACTTTTATGATAGTGATAGATTAGGTGATACATTAATTGTAAGAGATGCTAAAGATAAAGAAGAATTAACAACTCTTGATAATATTAAGAGAGTATTAGCAAGTAATGATATTGTAATTGCTAATAACAAAGAGGCAGTAGGACTTGCTGGTGTAATGGGTGGATTATCCACGGAAGTAGAAAATGATACTCATAATATTTTAATTGAGGCTGCAATATTTGATAGTGTAAGTATTAGATTAACTTCTAAAAAAATATTAAGAAGTGAAGCTTCTAACCGTTTTGAAAAAGGATTAGATCCTAATAGAACGTATTTAGCAATGGAATATGCCTCATACTTATTAAATAAATATGCGGATGCTAAGATAGTAGATAAAATAACTGTTTTTGATGAAAGTAATAAAGATAATAAGAAAATAGAAATTACTGAAAATGATATTAATAGTTTATTAGGAATAGAAATACCTAAAAAAGAAATAATTGATATTTATGAAAGATTAGGTTTTAAAGTAGAAGAAAAAGATAAATTAATTGTAACTGTACCATCTAGAAGACTAGATATAAATATTAAAGAAGATTTAATAGAAGAAGTTGCCAGAATATATGGTATGGATAAGATTACAGAATCACTTCCAATATTACCAATTAGAAAAGGTAGTTTCAATAAATTTATAAGAGTTTTAAGAGATAAAGTTGCTTCTCTTGGATTTAATGAAACATTAAGTTATACTTTAATATCTAAAAATGATGTACATAAATATACTAATGATTCATTTGAAGAAGTTAATCTTTTAGATCCAATGAGTGACGATCATACAACACTTCGATATAGTTTACTTCCTAGTATGATGTTAACGTATGATTATAATGTTAAAAGAAATAATAAGAATTTATGTCTATTTGAAATAGGTAAAAGTTTTGGTAAAGTTGATAATAGATATATCGAAAAAAAGAAAATTGCTTTTTTAATGAGTGGTGTTTATACCGAAGGACTTAATAAAGAAAAAGTTACTTTTTATCATTTGAAAGGTGTTATGGAAGAAATATTTGATTATTTAGGCTTTAATAATCGATATAGTTTAAAAGTTCTTGATTTACCAAAAGAATTTCATCCAGGAGCATCAGCAAATATTATTTTGAATGGTAAAAATATTGGTATAATAGGTAAAGTACATCCTAATATTACTAAAGATGATGTATATTTAATGGAAATAGATTTAGATTATTTAGAGGAATTAAAAGTTAGTAAAATTACTTATCAAGAAATAAGTAAATATCCATCAATTTCAAAAGATGTTGCATTTATAGTTAATAATGATATTACTAACGAAACATTAATCTCTGAAATAAAGAAATCAGGAGGTAAATTATTATCAAATATTGAATTATTTGATGTATATTATCTTGATGATAAAAAGTCGCTTGCTTATAACTTAATATTTAGTGATAAAGATAATACTTTAAAAGATGAAATAGTAATGCCTATTTTTGATAAAATAATATCTGATATTACTAAAAAATTTAATTGTGAAGTAAGAGATAAATAAAATAAAAAAAAACAGAAAAAAGACTTGAAATAAAAAGTCTTTTTTTATATAATTATTTTATAAGGTAGGAGAGATATGGAAGAAAACAAAAAAAACAAAATATTTATACTAAGTGGATGTATTATTGCTGTATTAGTAATAGTAATGGTAGTTGTAATATTTCCACAAATGCAATTTAAAACAAGCAAACAAAATAATTATAATGATGAAAATGCTAACGCAGAAAGTGTTACCATTAATGATGGAGGTGGAGGTTGTTCAAATTATACGAGTTGGGAGCCGGTAGGAGGATATAGTACTCCATCAACTAGTTATGGTAGTTGTGTAAGAACACCACCTTCAACTGGTACGGATTGTTGTATTATTGAACGAGAAATGACTGGTGCTGAGGCTGCGGGTGAGTGTGGGCCTAGTGCAACGGTGTGTTATGTAACGAGAAATTATCATAGAACTTGTCAGAGTACGTCATTAGGCAAAGCACAAATTACATGTAACAATGTTACGTATGATGGAACGGAACATACCATTGCCTCATGTCCTAATTGCGTTAGTTTGAGTGGCGCTAATCATACTACACCAGGATCATATACGGTTACTGGTACACCAAAATCAAATTATGAGGCACCTGATTCAGCAACATGCCATATTTATTATAGTAAGACTGCAACAATAGGTCAGTGTCAAAATAATAGAAATGCTCTTCTTTCTGGTGGACAGCATGTTACATATGTAGATAATTCTGTTGATGAAACATCTACTGAAACAACACACACAGTATCAATTCGTGCAAATACTGGATATCAATTTAGTGATGGAACAACAACTAAAACCTATGATTGTCCTGTACCTGCATCTAGTGCTTCTAATAGTAAATGCTTTTGTAATCAAGACGAGACATCATGTACATGGGCTAGTTCAGGTAGTCAGACTCATTCTAAACCTACAAACTATGATGAAACAACTTGTAGGGGAAAAACAATGAGGTCATGTTGTTATAAAGAAGGTAATACGTATGTCTATGGTACGAAAATGACTAGTGAGTGTGAACAAGATAAAATAGATTTGACAAAAACTCAATGCGAAAGTTTAAATACAAATATTACATGTGAAACTGCTGGATATTATTGTGCTTCAGGATCAACAACTGCACAGAAATGTCCTACTACATCATATTGTCCTGATGGAAGAAGTGATGCAGTTCCATGTCCAACGGGATCTAGAACTGCATCGCAAGGTGCTGTAGATGAAACACAATGTAGTGTATGTAATAGTGGATATGTAAAATCATCAGATAATAAATGTAGACAACGTGTTGAGGGATGCTATGGATATGCAAATTCCCAAGGAATTGGTTCAATACTCGGATGGGGAGATGGAAGTGAATATCCTTCAAATTCTTCAGTGTTAGGTGGTGTGTCAAGAGATAATTGTATTCCAACGGGATCTATTGGTGACCCAACACATGACGAATATTGTTTTAAAGATGCATCTGGTGAATATTATTGGGGAAGAACTTGGTCTGCAAATTCAAATTTAACGCATGTTCCTGGAATATATAAACAATCTGATTGCCATGGATCAGGTTCAAATGTATATAAGTGTTATTGTAATAGTTCTGATACTAATACAAACAAATCATGCTTATGGATGACTTCAAAAACAACTAACTATTCGTATGTATCAACTAGTATAAGCAATGAAAGTGAATGCGTAAATACAAATTGTAGCATATCTGTTAGTTCCTCATCTAGTTATGTATCAATAACTAAAAATGGTACAAACGATGAAAATTCGTATTATACAGTTACAGTTTCCACAAATGGTAGTGGATGTGTAGGACAGACTTTAACATATACAGTTGACAATGGAAATCCTGATAGAAGTAGTGATGCAATTACATCGGCTACACAGAGTTTTACCTTTAATGTATACCCAATAGATAATTGTAAACCAACAACGGCTACAGCAACGACAACTAGTGGTAAGACTGGTTCTCATACAATTGTTGTAGATCATGTTAAAACTGATTGGCAAAGACATGAAGCACAGGATTGTTGGAAAGCAAATGGAGCAGTAAATACTTCATTTAGTCAAGCAGATGCAAATGAACATGGATGGCGTTATTATTACGAACAACCTATGACTTGCAAAGATGGCACTTCTGGATACAAGATTTATTGGTCAAGAACGGATGCATGTGGCTCTAGTCCTACTCCATCAACACCTTCTGAATATGCTTGTTATGCAGATACAAATGATTTAAAAACTGCAACAAAAGCTGATTGGCTAACAGGTCCTACTAAGGAATTACCAAATAAAATTACCAAAGATGTTAATGGAAAAGATATAACAACTTCAACACAATGTGATATACCACATGAAACACTTGTATGTTATGCAAATGCAGGTAGCTTAGATGAAGCAACAGAATCATCTATGCTATCAAAAGCTCAAGGAAAATTGAAATATGTTATCAAAGATTCTGCTGGAAATCCAATAACAGATAAGAGTAAATGTGTTGCTTCAGCTTGTTATAAAAATAGTGCTACAGGTGAATATCAATGGGGAACTATAGGATCATTAGGAAGTGCATACGAAAAAGTTGATACTATTTTAAGTAGAGATGCATGTAAAAAAGCTGAATCATGCATGATTAAAACTAGTAAAGATGGCAATGATCTTGTTTGGGCAACAACCCAAGATCAAATTAATGATTTATTAACAAAGGGATATACAAAGTCCAATGTAAGCTATGAAGATTGTCAATTGACTTCTAAGTGTTATACAAATGGCACAGATTATAAAATAAGTAATTCTCCTATTGATGGTTATACTGAAACGACAATGGATAATTGCGCTGCAAAACCAGATGAGGTAGATAGATGTTATGTACATAAATTATCAGATGGAACAGTAAAATATGAATGGGGTAAATATGAATCAAGTGGATATACTCCAATATCAATCGAAAAAGAATATTGTGTAACAACTCCATCATGTTATCTAAATACAAAAGATAATAAATACTATACAGGTGATTATAGCTTAAATGATGACTATAGTATGGTAGATGAAAGCTATTGTAGTGTTGTACCAGATGTACCACCAACGGCAGCAAATAGACAAGTAGTTGTATATATTGGAATGATACTTCTTGCTCTTGCAGGAATTGGATTGGTATATTACGGTAATTATCGTAAGAGAAGTATATAATTAAAGAGACTTTACGTAATGTAAAGTTTCTTTTTTTTCCCATAATCATTGATAATAAAATTATGTTATGGTAAAATTATGTTAGGATAGAGGGGATATTATGAAGAATAATATTATTACTTATGCATATCGTGGCTTCTTTTCTTTTATATATTTAATTATTGGCAAACGTAAAAAAATAAATGATATGTTCATTATTGATGATGAAAATGCCATCAATATGGATGCTAATGATATTTTTGCTAAAAATAGAAAGAGTAGTTTTACTGAAAGTAATAATGAAATAAAGAATGCTGAATTAATGGAAAAATTACATTTTCGTTATAAAGCTACAAATACTAAGGGTAAAGTTGTTAAAGGAACTTTTGAAGCATACAATGTTGAACAGGCTAAAAAGTATTTAGCTAATCAAGGACTTAATGTTACCGAAATTAGTTTAAGAAGTAAATATGATATTGATATATCTTTTGGTAAAGTTTTATCAATGAGTGATTTAGCATTTGCTTTAACACAACTTGCGACATACTTAAGAGCTGGTATTACTTTAGTTGATTCTGTAAGAATACTTGCTAAGCAAACGGAAAAGCCTGCTAAAAAGAAGGTGTATGATATTGTTGTTTATGATTTATTGAGTGGTGATAGTTTTTCTACAGCTTTATCAAAACAAGAGAAAGTGTTTCCTAAATTATTAATTAATATGTGCCGTAGTGCTGAATTAACAGGTGATCTTCCTAATGTTTTGGAAGAAATGGCTGATTACTATACATCTATTGATGCAACTAGAAAAGAAATTAAAAGTGCGATGACTTATCCAACTGTTGTTTTAATCTTTGCTATTTTAGTTGTTGCCTTTGTCTTAGTGTGGGTTGTTCCACAATATGAGACAATGTTTGCAGGTCTTGATGCATCGTTACCTGCTATTACAGTTATGGTTATTTCTTTTAGTGATTTTCTTCAAACACATATGTTAAGCGTGTTACTTATCATTATTATATTTCTAATGTTATATTTGTATTTATTTAGAAATGTGCGAAGTTTTAAACTTATGATGCAAACCTTTTATCTGCATTTGCCGGTTATTAAGAATATAATTATGTATAGTGAAGTATCAATGTTTTCACGTACTTTTGCTTCACTTATAAATCATGGAGTATATATAACAGATAGTATGGATGTTTTGCTTAATGTATCAGAGAATGAAGTATATCGACGTATTATTGCTAATACAGTTCGTAATTTAAACCTTGGTGGTAAAATATCGGAGGCTTTTAAAGATCATTGGGCTTTTCCTATTGTTGCATATGAAATGATTGTAACAGGTGAGAATACTGGACAACTTGGTGTAATGCTTGAAAAAGTTGCAAATTATTATGATGGTCTTCATAAAAATGCCGTTAATTCAATTAAAAGTTTGATTGAACCAATATTAATTGTTTTTCTAGCAGGTAGTGTTGGAATAATTATTCTTTCTATCATTATACCAATGTTTGAAATGTATAAGGTGATTAGTTAATGAGAATTGTGTATGTTATTATATTCTTTATCTTCGGTACAATTTTTGGCTCATTTTATAATGTTTTAGGTATGCGTATTCCAAGAAAAGAATCGATTGTTAAACCATCATCACATTGTGAAAAGTGTGGGCATGTTCTTTCATGGTATGAATTAATACCTATATGGTCGTTTATATTTTTAAAAGGACGTTGTCGAAACTGTAAAACTAAACTATCTTGGATGTATCTTTTCTCCGAATTGTTTTGTGGAGTTTTATTTGCGATTAGTTTTTATTCGTTTGGATTTACTTACAAAATTTTAATTGCCTTAATTCTTTCAAGTGTTATGATTATTGTTACAGTAAGTGATTTAAATTATATGATGATACCAGATAGATTTATAGTTATACCATCAATTATGATTTTATTGATAAAACTAATATTTGCAGGGCCACATGAATTTCTGCTTTCATTACTTGGTGGTGCCTTAAGTTTTGCTGTTATGTTTTTTATTATGAAATTTGGAGAATATATTTTTAAAAAAGAATGCTTAGGCGGTGCAGATGTTAAATTAATGTTTTTAGCAGGAATAAGTTTAGAACCTTTTCTTTGCTTATTAGTTATTATTGTTGGTAGTTTGATTGCCTTGCCAGTTTCATTATTTCTTCTAGTAAAAAATAAAGAAACTATTATCCCTTTTGGACCCTTTTTAACTATTGGAATATTAATTATCTTTTTTATGAAATATAATAGCCAAGAAATTATTAATTTTATTTTGCAAAAATAATATACGTATAATATTATTGGTGATGTTTATGTTTAAGAATCCATTGAGTGATTCTTTTTTTGATGATATTAATGGACATAGTCTTGATAAATATCAGAGAAAAATAGTTTTAGATAATTCTCAATATTTATTAGTTGTAGCAGGAGCTGGTAGTGGTAAAACTTTGACTATTGTTGGTAAAATAAAATATTTAATAGAGAAAAAAGGTATTTTGCCTAATGAAATATTATGTTTATCTTTTACTAATGAAACAGTCAATAATTTAAAAAGTAAAATTAGTGAAGATGTTAATATATTAACTTTTCATAAATTAGCATTAAAAATATTAAAAGATAATAATTACCAGTATTCTATTGCTTCTGATTCTTTGCTAGAATATATTGTTGATGAATATTTTCGTAGTTATTTAGTAAATCCTCGTTATATAAATGAATATTTAAAAAAAGATATGTATAATAACATATCTGAAAAAGATAGGTATATTATTCTAAAAAATAGTATTATGTCTTTTATTAAAAAAATTAAATGCAATAATATTGGAATTTGTGAACTAAGGAAAATAGCGAGAAAAAGTAAAAATAAATTATTTCTAATCTTTGCATTTAGCATATTAAAAATATATAATGAAGAATTATTTAGTACAAATAGTATTGACTTTGATGATATGATAATTAATGCTAAAAAAATAATAGATAATAAGAAAATATCTTTTGAATATAAATACATTATTATTGATGAATATCAAGACATTTCTTTAATACGATTTAATTTAATTAAGTCAATATTAGATCGATGTAAATCTAATTTAATGTGTGTTGGTGATGATTATCAATCAATATATGGATTCTCTGGTAGTAATATAAAACTTTTTATTGAATTTTTTAAATTCTTTCCTAATGGAAAAAGATTAGATATAAAGAATACTTATCGCAATGGTTACCAATTAATAAAAACATCTGTGAAATTTATTATGCATAATCCTTATCAATTAAGAAAAAATATTCATGCAATGTTCATGCTTAAATATCCAATTGTTTTAGTATATTATGATGATTTAGAAAAAGGATATGATAATTTAATAAATTATCTATATTTAGAAAAGAAAAAAAATATTTTAACACTTGCTAGATATAACGATGATTTAAAAAAAATAAAAAATAAAAATAGTGGTATGAATGTTAGATATCTAACTGTTCATATGTCTAAAGGATTAGAATGTGATAATGTTATTTTAATTAATATGAGTGATGACTATTTAGGTTTTCCTTCTAAAATAATAGATAATAATTTATGCTTTTTTAAAGAAAATGAAGAGTTTGAATATGCTGAGGAACGACGACTTTTTTATGTGGCTTTAACAAGAACAAAAGAGAGAATTTATATCTTAGTTCCAAACAAAAATCCATCAAGATTTATAAATGAAATTAAAAATGATTGTGTTGAATTATTATTAAAATAATTTTATAATATAATTAAGGAGGTCTTATGAATATTGTTGAAATTATTGATAAAAAAAGAATTAAAAAGGAATTATCGAAAGAGGAACTGTCATTTGCTTTTAATGGATATTTAAATGGTGACGTTAAGGATTATCAGATGAGTAGTTTGTTAATGGCTATATGCATTAATGGTCTTAATAAAAGAGAGACGTTTGATTTAGTAGATATCTTTATTAAAAGCGGGGATGTTTTGGATTTATCAAGTATTCCTGGAATAAAAGTAGATAAGCATTCAACTGGAGGAGTAGGTGATAAAGTAACATTAATTATTGGACCAATTGTTGCTGCTTGTGGTGTTTGTGTTCCTAAGATGAGTGGAAGAGGCCTTGGTCATACAGGGGGAACTATTGATAAGTTGGAAAGTATTAAAGGATTTAATACTAATTTAACGGAAGAAGAGTTTATTAATCAAGTTAAAAAAATAGGAATTGCTGTAACTGGTCAAACAAAAAATTTATGTCCAATGGATAAAGTTATTTATGCTTTGCGTGATGTAACTGGAACTGTTTCCTCTATTCCGTTAATTGCAACAAGTATTATGTCAAAGAAAATCGCTGGTGGTGCCGATAAGATTCTTTTAGATGTTAAAGTTGGTGATGGAGCTTTAATGAAAACAAGAAAAGATGCTAAGGAACTTGCAGATTTGATGACGGAAATTGGCAAATTTTATAAACGTGAAGTTGTATGTGAACTTACAGATATGAATACACCACTTGGTGATAATATTGGTAACAGTCTTGAAGTAATTGAAGCGATGGATGTCTTAAAAGGTAAAAAGGGAACTTTACGTGATTTATGTATTGATGTTGCAACTAAAATGGTTTCGATGTCAAAAGAAATAAGTCTTGCGTCTGCAAAAAAGGAAGTATTAGATGTATTAGAAAAAGGTTTAGCTTTCAATAAATTTTTAGAATTTATCAAGGCTCAAGGTGGAGATATTGATTCCTTAGAAGTTAGTATGAAAAATATTGATATTAAAAGTACTAAAAATGGTGTTTTGAACAAAATAAAAGCTCTTAAATTAGGAGAACTATCCTTAATGTTAGGAGCTGGAAGAATAAATAAAGAAGATAAGATTGATCATCGTGTAGGAATTGTTTTAAAAAAGCACTTGCATGATAAGGTAGAAATTGGCGATACATTGTGTACTCTATATGTAAAGGATTTGAATATTAAAATAAATCCACTTGATTATTTTGAAATTATATAAAAACAAAAGGACTTACACCCCCTGAGGGGCAAGTCCTTTTAAAAAGAATAAAAAGGGGTTGGCTAGTGTGATACTAGCGACCAATTCGCCTAAAATCGAACTGGTGATTTATATACTAATCACTTTTACTTAAAAAGTCAACGATTTTGTGTAAAATTCTGTAATTTTATAAAAGTTATTGTTATTAACTATATTTCTCGGTATAAATCTTTATTCTTGAATGGATCTTTTTTATCAATACGATCAACAAATATAATACCATTTAAATGATCAATTTCGTGTTGGAAAGCAATAGCAAGTTCTTCACGACCACGTACTCTTATTTTGTTACCATCTTCATCGTAAGCTTCAAGAGTCACACGGGCATGTCTTGGAACTATACCACATACTTCACGATTAACTGATAGACAACCTTCACCTTCACCAACATAAATCATTTCTTCGGATGTACTAACTATTTTAGGATTAATGATAACGTAATTATCAAATTTTCCTTCATCGTATTCATGAACAACAACGAAATATCTTTTTTTAATTCCTAATTGAATTGCAGCAAGTCCCATACCAGGACGTAAATTATATTTTTCTGCAAGCTCTGGTATTTGGCTATTAGTTAGTAATTCAATAATATCTTTAATGGTCTTTTTATCTTCTTTCGATAGAGGGAAAGTTACATCTTCACTTTTTTCATGTAATCTTTTATCTTTTTCGTCAAGAATATCTTTCATTTTTAACATACTTCTTCACCACGGGTAACATTATAACATATAAATAAAAAAAAGGGAAGAATTATCTTCCTCCCATGCGACTACCTATAATAATTACTAAAAGAATGAATAAAACAATGATAATAGCAGAATTATTGTTATTAGGATAATATGCTGGATACATTGGATAATATGGATAGTTATTATTTCCACATGATCCGCCACCATAATAATACATAATACGACCTCCTTTATTGTATCTATATTATTGTATTAGAAAAAGAAAAAAGTGTTATTACATATAACTAATTATCTGTTATCAAAAAAAGGTTGACAGATAATAAAAGTTGTCATATAATTAATTCGTGATTTGAAAGGAGTGAAATTATGTCAGTAAAATTAAGACTTACAAGATTAGGTAAGAAAAAACAACCTATGTATCGTGTTGTAGCAACAGATTCTCATACTAAAAGAGATGGAGAATATATTGAGCTTATTGGTACATATAATCCTGTTACAAAACCTGCAACTGTTAAATTAAATGAAGAATTAGCCCTTAAATGGTTAAATAATGGAGCAATTCCATCTGATACAGTAAAGAATTTATTTAGTGATGCAGGAATTATGAAGAAATTCGCTGAATCTAAAAAGAATAAATAATAGGAGTTGTTATGTTAGTAGAATTAACAGAATATCTTGTAAAAAATGTAGTGAAAGATACTGATATGGTAACAGTAAAAGAATTTCCATCTGATAATGAGGATGAAATAGTAATTGAAGTATTAGTATCAAATGATGATATTGGAAGAGTAATTGGTAAAGGTGGTAAAACTGCTAATGCTATTCGTACTCTTGTTCAAGCAAGTAGTTTTTTAAAAGATAATAAAAGAGTAAAAATTAATATTGAAAATTTTTAAGAAGCTTGGCTTCTTTTTTTATTTGAAAATGAAGTAAAAAATAGTAATTAAAGAGTTTTTTTGTGCTTTTGCAGAAATAACGTAAAAAACTTAAAAAAAACATTAAAAAGTCCTTGCATTTAGCATATTCTTATGTTAGAATTAATAAATGTGTTTTAGTGCATTGATGTGTGAGGTTGCTGATACACCAGGAAGAGTTGCTATGGTGAAATCAGGTTATTTACACGGAGCATGCCTATACAAGATATAGACGAAGGGAGTGAAAACACGAAATGAGTAAGAAAGTGAGAATTCGCTTAAAGGCATACGATCATAGAGTACTTGATAATGCTTGTACAAAAATCGTTGAAACAGTTAAGCGTTCAGGTGGTGAAATCGCTGGTCCAGTACCACTACCAACTGAAATTGAAAAGTTCACAATTTTAAGAGCTGTTCACAAATATAAAGATTCACGTGAACAATTTGAAATGAGAACACACAAAAGACTTATCGATATCAAAAATCCTAGTAAGGAAATTGTTGATGCTTTAGCGCATCTTGACCTACCTAGTGGTGTAGATATTGAAATTAAAAATAATTAAAAGAGAAGGAGATATTTAAAATGAAAGGAATCTTAGGAAGAAAGATTGGTATGACACAAGTTTTCACAACTAATGGTGATTTAGTACCAGTTACAGTAATTGAAGTAGAACCTAACGTTGTAACTCAAATTAAAACAGTTGAGAAAGACGGATATGATGCTATTCAATTAGGTAATACCACTGTTCGTGAAAAAGTTAGTAACAAAGCGCGTATTGGTCATACAAAAAAAGCAGGAACTGCTCCTAAGCGCTTCTTAAAAGAAATTAGGGGAGTAAATACAAGTGATTATACACTTGGTCAAGTAATTGATGCCAGTGTATTCACTGCAGGTGAAATAGTAGATGTAACTGGTGTTAGTAAAGGAAAAGGTTTCCAAGGTGTTATTAAAAGATTTAATCAAACACGTGGACCAATGGGACATGGATCACAATATCATCGTGGTGTTGGATCAATGGGAACACTTTTACCAATGCATGTACTTAAAGGAAAGAAGTTACCAGGTCATATGGGTAACGAACAAGTAACTATCCAAAACTTAGTGGTAGTTAAAGTAGATTTAGAAAATAATCTTATCTT
>JAEEGL013726985.1_pt1 | contig 17603 bp, 16 predicted proteins | sample 9134231 | NCBI WGS metagenome assembly JAEEGL01 (sample SAMN16246548, study PRJNA631951) | gut metagenome | biome: gut microbiome; feature: rumen; material: fiber-attached | host: Bos | place: Iran: Karaj | collected 2018-10 | reverse complement strand
TTTGCTTTGCAAAACTCCAGCAGTGCGAGGCGGCAATTGCTGCAAGCAATTAAATTCATCTGCCGCCGAGACACATATTTGCACACAAAGTGTGCTTTTTACTTTATAGGAGATTGCAGAGCAATTTCCTATAAAGTAAAAGAAAAGAGCCGCATCACCCAGGATACGACTCTTAACGTAAGCTATTTAATTACTGTTCTGACAGCTCGAGGTAAAGGGCTGCATTTGTATTGTCAATGTATGGTGCGGTCCAGAAAATAAATACAATACCGCAAGTGATAGCGCCGAGAATAATCCAACCGATAAACGAAAGGTCTAGGAGGAAAGAACGCCATTTGTGTCCGTTCATCATTTCACGTGACTTTGTAATTACTTCAGTAGCACTAAGTTCTGGATTGTCCTTTATGATGTATGGAACCATCCTGTATGAATAGCTCTTGATAATTCCTGGAACAACTAGAAGACAAGTCCAAAGTACCAGGAAAAGATCTTTTAAGAACAGTGTGCAGAAGGTGTGACCATATCCACCGAAACCTTCAAGGATAACACCTACTTCTGCATCCCCACGCTGTACATTTTCTTTAAAGAATTTGTAGCAGCCTACCTGCAAAGGATTTTCGATGAAAATCTTAATCAAAAATCCTATAACTATAGCAATGAGCATTCCGCTTAGCACTATCAATCCTATGGCTGCAAGTTCTTCTTGTGTAAGTCCGGCTGCTGCCGCTGATGCTGAGGCATCATCACCTTGGGTTACCTTCAATGTTGCTGCAGAACCGCCTGCTACTATTGCCAAAATAAAAGAAACTAATACTGATCTCCAATAATTTGCCTTAAATGCTTCCTTACCTCTACTTTTGATTTCACTAATTGACCACATATATTTTTCTCCTTTCATAAAAAGTCTGTGTTCGTTTTCATGCCTAGATAATAACAGGTCAATAATCACATTAGTGTCACACTATATAATTTAATTGTAACCTACCTTATTTCCTTTGCACAGAGATTTACCTAATAATTCACTATTTTTTCACACACTTGTAGAGATATGGGTCTAAACTACAAAGTTCACCGCTAGCCTTCTAAAAGAAAGCCAGTTTACTGCAATTCCCAAGAAAACGAAAAGAATAATTCCACTCCATAAATACATAAGGTTAGAAGCTGGACTAGACAGGAATTTGGCAAATTTTTCAACAGCATCTGCCACCGCTGGAACTGCGTTTATAACCTTTGGGAATCCCATAAAAAATGCCAGGAAGAATATGTAATAAATCCAGTAAGCAATTTTTCCGTATCTGATTACGTTGTTTCCTGCAAGACCTTCCATCCACATGATTACACCATAATAAAGGATTGCTATTCTAAATATTGATCTACCGTCTACAAAGTTCTGAAGAAAAAAAGCAAGCAGGGCTATGACTGCAACTTCTAGCAGGTCAACTAATCGACTGTACACAAACAACTTGTGACGAGTCATCCCAAAACTAAGTGCCTTTGGTATCTCATCTGCCATAAAAAATACCTTAATAAAAAGTGTAACCAGAACAAAAATCCCGCACACAACACCTGCGATTATATCAGTGACTTCTTCTGCGCTTGAAATCTCATCTCTCAGAAAGAAACTTATCACTCCCGCAAGAATCAAACCGCCTACAAGGATAAGCAAATTAGATATTTCACCTGTTCTTTTCAATCGAGCTATCGCTCTTATATCCCTAACCATAACCCCTCCTTAAATTACCATAGACTTTTTATTGAGCTTATATACCCAGGCTTCAGATGCTACAAATACTACAATACCTACTAACAATACTAAGGCGAAGCCTATGTGTGGAAACTTGATGGCAAATTTGCTATCCTCTACACTAAATATTAAAAATGCTCCAAAACATCCAGATATAAGTGCAACAATGATTACTGCAAGCTTTCCAAATTTCTTCATGGTGTGTCCTATCACCAATCCCAAAGGTCCTACAGCAATTCCAATAACTGCGGAACATAAAATAAAATACATGTAGCTGTGCTCTTTAGAAATAGCAACAACCAACATATATACTAATGAATTGCCTACCACGAAGGTTATCTGTTTAATCATTTCACCCCAGAATACATCCTTCCTGCGAGCGCCCATGGAAAGTACCATACTGTCGTACCAGTTTGGTCCGTACATTGCGTACAACAGATTAATAAAAATTGTAAAATAGGCTCCAGCTGTAATTAACATCTCAATTACAAAATCCATAATATTCTCATGGTCATCATAGCCTAGGACCACCCATTCAACCACCAATGCTACCTGTAGGAGAATCATAATTCCTACCTGCTTAAGACCACCAATGAAATAGTATTTCGCCGATCTCTTAGAAAGTTCGCTCATTTTTAGGCCTCCTTTCTTTCTTCAACACACATAGCGTAGAAGAGATTCTGAAGTGGTACTGGCTCAACCTGTACGTTGCCGTTAAAACCAGATACCGGTCTGTCAGCAAGTACTGTAACAACCTTATTTCTTCCAATGTTTTCAGGATGGTAAACCCTGAAACCTTCAACGGCAGCATCAACTTCCACAGTTTCACCGCTTACGCGATATGCTCTTGAAAGAAGCTCCTCGGTGTTTTCCTCCAACATAATCTGACCATTATCCATGATAATAACCTTTTCAAAGAGGGAAGCTGCCTCCTCAATAATGTGAGTACTGATAATAAAGGTGCGTCCTGTGGCAGCATACTCATCAATAACCAGTTTATAGAACTGCTCTCTTGCAACCACATCAAGACCTGCTACTGGCTCGTCCATAATTGTTATGTCAGCCTTGCTGGCAAGAGCTACAATAATGGTAACGGCAGAAAGCATACCCTTTGAAAGCTTGCTCACCTTTTTCTTCGGATTAATCTTAAAAAGCTCTACAAGTTCCTTTGCATAGGCTTCATCCCAATGCTTGTAAAATGCCTTTGCTGTAGAAAGATAATCCTTTACCTTCATGGTGTTTGGTCCAAACATTGTAACCTGAGAAATTTCTCGTGAGTAACAAATATGAGAAAGAGCTGCCTCATTTTCCCAAACTGGCTGTCCATCCAAAGTGATGGTACCTTCTGTAGCAGGATTCTGAGCTGTGAGGATAGAAAGAAGTGTGGTCTTGCCTGCTCCGTTTCTTCCAATCAATCCATAAATCTTTCCTGTCTCAATATCAACACTTACGTTATTAAGGACTGTGTCCTTACCATATTTTTTAACTATGTTCTTACCAGATAATGTTCCCATAAGTACCTCCTTATTTCTGCATCAATTCTGTGTCTATATTTCCTTACTTGAATCTATCATCTTTTTAAGCTCGTCCTTGCTGATACCAATAAGCTTTGCCTCGTTAATAATCTTTTTTACAAATGTGTCATAGAAGCATTCCTTTCTGGCTTCCATGATTTTCTCCTTTGCTCCAGATTGTACAAACATACCAATACCTCTCCTTTTATACAAAATACCTTTGTCTACCAGAAGATTAATTCCTTTCGCCGCTGTGGCTGGATTTATCTTGTAAAATTTTGAAAGCTCTGTGGTGCTAGGAACCTGCTCTTCTTCCCTTAAGATATCGCGAAGGATTTCATCCTCTATCATTTCGCTTATCTGTAAATAAATTGATTTATCTTCCCCTAAATTTTCTAACACCGTTCTCACCTCCTTGGTGATATAGTTCATTACTTATGTAACTAACCATAACACCTGTTATATTTTATGTCAACCATTTTCTACACATTTTATTGAATAGTGCGCAAAAAAAGGACCTGCATCTGTAGATGCAAGTCCTATAGATTGCTATTCAGTTATTAGTTTGCTGCTGCCTTACGGGCATCTAAGTCTCTATATATTTCTTCCATCTTAGACTGTGGCTATTATTAGTATTTATTTGCTTTGCGGTTTTCGAAGAAATTGCCTACCTGCTCCAGGAGCTTGGTCTTGGCTAAGGTCTTTATGATGTAGCCCTGGGGACGAAGGCTTATAACCTTTTCGACACTTTCCTTGTCATCCTTTCCTGTAAGGAAGATTACAGGAATTTCTGCGGTGGAAGCTTCACTTCTAATCATTTCAAGAACCTTAGGTCCCGGGGTTACTGGCATTTCATAATCAAGAAGGATAAGGTCTGGGGTGTTCTTGGCTATGTAGGTTAATGCCTGCATTCCAGAGGTAACAATGGTGACACGGTAGTCATTTGCCAGCCAGGACTTTACCATCTTTAGGTAGGTAGGGTCGTCGTCTACCAGGAGAATTGAGTATTTTCCCTCATCACTATCAACCTGTTTTCCCTCCTCGTCCATGACTTCAACAAGCTTTTTAATGTCTAAAGGGCGTGAGAAAATATTGGCGATAAGTTTTTCAGGAACAAACTGTTTCAAATCAGCCAGTTCCATACTATCACCAATCACATTGAGATTTTTCTCCGCAGCAATGCAGGCGTCCGTCAGGTATATGATACCCTCTTTGGCCTCCTCAATATAATCTCCAAGGTAGAGCAATATAATATCGCATCCCTCAACGCCGTCCTTAAGTTCTTTCACTTCTGGTGCAGCTTTAGTTACCTGAAAACCAACACCCGCCAGGTTCTTTGCAATTGCATCCACCATAAATGTGGATCCCTGGCTAACCAATAATAGTTTTTTCCCCATAATTAACCTTCCACCAATTTGTTGATTGCATCCCAGTCAGCATTATTAATAGCCTTCTTAAGAGACTCGTACTTCTCCTGTTCACTGTCTGGAATCTCATACTCCTCTATTGATTCGATTATGGCTGTAAGTGAGTCGTAATCAAATAACTGCGCTATCTCTTTTATAGCACTATACGCTTCTGCCAATTTTTCTGGAGAAATCTCAGGCTTTTCTCCCTTCTCATCTTCGTCAATCATGTAACGTTTTAAAACATATCCTAAGGACTTGTAATAGCTTAGAAGTTCATCCGTAAATGCGTTAATAACTTCCATGTTATTTTCATTTCCAGCTCTCTCCAATTCCTCTGCGAGAGTTCCAATTTCTATTGCTCCAACTATTTTTGAAGAGCTCTTCAACGCATGGACTTTTATGGTGTAATCATCGATTCGTCCATTGACAAGAGCATTTTCTATAGCTGCTGCATTATCGTCAATAGCCTCCATATAGGATTTGAGGGCTTCACGGTATGCATCATTTCCACCACAATTCTCAACCCCGAGGCGAATATCCACAAATGGCACCTTATCTATCCACTCCGGTAACGGCGCTTCGCTATATTTACCCATATCTTCCTCCGTTCTACCTACTAATTCATCTGGCAAATAGTCAACTATCATCCTCTCTAACAATCCCGATACTATGGGCTTTGTGAGATAATTGTCGAAACCTGCATCTAAGTACATTTCACGTGAACCGGAAACTGCATTAGCTGTCAGGGCAATAACTGGTGTGTTGAAATTCAAACCATTTTTATCTTCCTTTAGGTGCTGAAGGCACTCTATACCATCCATCTTCGGCATTCTATGGTCCAGGAAAATAATATCGTATTTACGTTTTGATGCCATTTCCAGGCACTCTGCTCCAGACAAAGCACTGTCTATTTCTATCTGGGTTTGCTTTAATAAATTCGTAAATACGGTAATGTTCATTTTCGTATCATCAACCACAAGAACCCTGGCATTAGGAGCCACAAATGACTGGTGGTACTCCTCCCTGGTTGACAGGAACCGTCTTAAGGCATCCTCAAAATCTCCAATAGGTCGTGGATCCACCACCTTTTGAACCAGGTCAAAAGAAATAAGTGTTCCAACCCCGTAATCACTTTTTACATCCAACTCACTACCCATAAGCTTAAGAAGTTTCTGGGTAATATTCATCCCCAGACCTGCACCTTCAATCGTCCTGTTACGTTCCTCCTCGATTCTTTCAAAGGCATTGTAAAGCTTAGGCAAATCCTCATTTTTCATTCCTATTCCAGTGTCTTCAATAGAAAATGAAATGGCAATGTTCTTATTATTTATGTATTTTCCATCACCGTTGAGCATATCGCTAACTGATGAATCAACCCCATCAACATCACCTACGCTACAGGTTTTCCACTGAACAGAAAGAACAACACCACCTTTTTTCGTATACTTAACAGCGTTGGTTAGAATATTTGTAATAACCTGCTTAATTCTGATTTCATCGCCATAGAGAATATGAGGCAAAGTCGGGTCTACGTTTACTCGCACATCAAGCCCTTTATCCTCCGCACGTTTTTTAACCATATTAACAAGGTCATTTAAGACAGAGGCAAGTTCGTATTCCACGGGAACAATCTGCATTTTTCCTGCTTCGATTTTGGAAAAATCCAGTATGTCATTTACAATGCCAAGAAGATTAATGCTGGCATTTTTTATATCAGTAGCGTAGCCTAAGATGGTTTCATCCCCCGCTTCACGAAGAATCATTTCATCCATACCGATTATGGCATTAATCGGCGTTCTAATCTCATGAGACATATTTGATAGGAAAGCTGACTTGGAAATATTGGCAGCGTCAGCCTTCTCATAGGCCTCCTCTAATTCCTTTGAGGAAACATCAACAAATGTAACCAGTCGTTCAATTAAAGGTTTTGGCTTTTTAATTGCTTCCAGTTTCTCTTCGGGAATTGTCTCCTGTTTTGGTGGTTCACACTCGCGAAGAGCAAAGGAAACAAGAGCAGAATTTAAGATGCCTCCCTCGCCATCTTTTTTATAGATTTCATAACCACCAAAAAAGAATACACTCTCTGGTAAATGCTTTGAAAATAAAGCAATTTCTTTCTCTTCTCTTTCTTTAAGGAAATGATATCGGTTATAGCAAACATTCAAAATCAATGCCTCAGGGGCAAAGGCATTTACCTCTAAAGCTACTTTTTCCGATTTTTTCAAAACTTCGAAAGGCACAGCATAAGACAGTTTCATTATTTCGCCATCACGAATATCCCCCGAAAAATAGAGCTCGCCCTTATTTCCCGTGTAGAGTGGAACTCTGGCAATAGTGCAACCATCCCTGTCTATACAAATTGGGAACTCACACACATTATCCATGAAAAACTCATCGTCTTCCACATCCAGGTATTGCTCGTATAATTCGGCAGCTGGTCTACCATCAATTTCAGTCACGCAAAAATTAGTTGCACTTTTTTCGTCATGTCTAAGTCTGGCAACCATCTTTTTGCCAAACTTGTTCCATCCCAAAACATATCTTGTATCTTGGAAAAGGTTTGCCCCTGATAACACAACAAAGACCGTACCTATCCCTAATGTTTTCTCTCCAATTGAGTATGAAATAAAACCCCTGGTAGCAATTAAACTTTCGTAAAAAGCCGCACGTTTTTCTGGGTGTTCTGCTATAGATTTACCAAACTCTATAATATCCTGATTAAATTCGATGCCATTATTGGTGAAATATGTAGAAGAAGCCGACAAGGCTCCAAAGATTGCTATATCTGGATTGATATTTTCTGAAATAGTATCAATTGTTTTAGAAAAATCACTTATATCAGATGGAAATGCGATGACTGCTTTTACATCTTTTGTATCATTTATTATCTGAGTCATGCGCTCTGCAACTTCTGAATCAGGCACAGTTGACTCAAAGGTAAAAACTTCCGCCTTTGATTCTTTAAACAACAAAATGGACGCAGTAACACCATTCTCATCCCAATTCATAGAGCTGGAAATAACTGACAAACCTGCCAGAGCTGCATTAGGCAGTTCCTGTTTTATTGCATCAACATATTCTTCTGCTTCTCCCATAATAAAACCATTCACGAAAAGCAAAACGAGCGCACTGCTGCACCCCACATATTCAGGGAGCTTTTTCAGCTCTGTCAATTGTGGTTTTATATCAGCAGTTGTTCTGAAAAAATATGTCTTTTGAAGCATAGGCGAACCCTCTTAAAGCCGTAAACCAATTTTACTTTCTCTCAAGACGCCGATAATTTCTTCATAATTTCCCTTAAGGTGAGGTCTGGTGCAATTGACGCAAGACTTCAACCCCTTTTCTGTGTAGGTATAATTCCCCCCACATTTATCTCCGAGGCAATAAAGCGGACAATAACAGAACAGACAATTAAAATCTGCTTCATTTTCAACACTGTGACAGGGGAAATATTCGCACTGACGATTTTGAAAAAATTTATAATTTTCCATATTTCTTATTCTAAAACATAAAAATGAAAATTCATAGTGACTCCGCAGTATTTTCACAGCTTGGTGATACTATATACACATAATTTGACTTTGATGAGGTGCCAGTATGTCAAAAAAGCATGAACCTGTAGCATTTATAAGTGATTCGGGAATTATCGAAAGCAACAACAGTAAGCGGACAAAGATTTTCTGCTTTATTTGTAACATTCTTTCTGTTGCTTTAGGTATCCTAGGGCTTATTGCATTCGTTAAAGGGAATTTTTGAGGGATAATATGCACGAGTTTAAGCGAAGAATCTATGAAGTAATAGAAGTTTCTCACATAGGCGACAATGCCAGCCGCGCCTATGATATTCTTATGACCACCGCCATTATCGTTGGTCTGGTTCCGCTGACTCTAAAAGGCAACAGCACATATACTATACTTATAGATATTTTTACAAGTATGCTTTTTCTTATTGACTATGTGGCTAGAGTTTATACCGCTGATTACAAAATGGGCTACATGCATTACAGGGCATATATTGCCTACATTTTTACACCTCTTGCAATCTTTGACCTTCTTTCCATAGTGCCTGTAATTTATATTTTCCTGCCTGTATCAAGCCTTATTGGACTACTGAGACTGTTCAGAGTTTTCCGCGTACTGAAATTGGTGAGATACTCAAAGACTATGGTCATCATAGCCAATGTAATTAGAAAGGTTAAGAAGCAGCTTATGGCTGTTCTCATACTGATTATTGTTTATATTTTTGTGGCTGCAATGCTGATTTTCCAGCTGGAGCCAAATCTGTTTAAGAACTTCTTTGATGCTCTTTATTGGGCAACAATCTCCATAACCACTATTGGCTATGGAGATATCTACCCTGTAACGGCTGTAGGCCGTTTTATCACTATGGTGTCCGCACTGGTTGGAATGGCTGTGATTGCACTTCCAACTGGTATAATTACCGCCGCATATATGGCTGAAATCACCAAGAAGAAATCCAAATACGAACTTTAATAAAATCCGCTGGTTACTGTAACAAGCCTTAGTATTTCTCCGCTCAGCTAAGAATGCTTCGCTTGAGAAATCTAAGAGCTTGTTACATACCAGCTCTTCTAGCAGATTCCTTCTTTGTAATCACACGTTAAAATGAATGCCCGCCTCCTGAGGAGTCGCTGCCGCCAGAGAAGCCTCCGCCACCTCCACCGGAATCCCAACCGCCACCAGAACTGCTAGATCCGCTAGACTGGTGCTTTGTCTTTCTAGAGTCAAAGACTACAGCTGTGCCGGCTATTGTTGCACCTGCCATGAGGGCAGCCACAGCCTTGTCTGAGGCGCTTTGCGAGGTTGCTCTTCCACTAATAGCAAAGATGAAGGTTCCCAAAAATCCCAAAACTATTGCAACTAGTGCTGAGACAATAAATCTCATCGGGCGAAGAATGAAGCCCTTATTTACCAATATGTCCGCCTGCTGAAAGGCTTTTACCATACAAGTGTAATATTCTTCATATGAGGCATAATTATAAATATTGTCTGTAATATCCAAACAATCCGCATTACTTATCCACTTCTTAGCGTCTCCATATCCTGAGATATACACTTCACGATTGTACATATCAATGATAAAGGCTATTCCATCTTCAGATGTATCGTACTTCTGAGTATAATAGCCCCTCAGCATGTCGTGTGTATCCGTGCCGTACTCCTCAGACTCACTAGTAGCCGCCACATAGTTAACCTCAGGGTTCAAGGTCTCAAGATATTCCCTAAGGTCTGCCTCCTCCTGATCCGTCAGAAGGTCTGCGTCATCCTGAATATAGACGTTTGGATTGTCAGCCTTTGCAGTCACTGGCATGAGTATAACAGTCGTCATTAGGATTAATATTAAATATCTATTTAATTTATGCACGTTCAAGTCCTCCTCCCTTTTTATTGAAATGAGGAGATGGGCGGGTGGCAAACTTGTTATACTCGTCCACAATAGCGTTTGCCGAATAAATAATTACCAGAAGCGCCACTATCAGTGCTCCATAGTAATAAATGTCACTCGGCGGATTTACAATACGAATGGCAATAGAAATCGTCCATCCAGCTATTCCCAGGAGCATAACTTTTTTGTCACCTTTTTTTATAAATCCAAAAGCAAAAATTATCATAAATACGCTAATTGCATAAAGTGCGGGTGATAAAAACATTCCAAAAAAACCGCCTCCCAAAGTCATGGCAAACATCACCATAGCAATGATAATTATAATGATAAAGGATATCAAAAATGGGTTAGCAGGCTTCTTTTTTTCAGCCTTTTCCACTTCCTTGGACAAGTTTTCCTTACTCTTAAAGTAGCCTTTGTCATATATATGATGATCCTTGCAATAGCTGTCGTTAGCAAGCTTTGCGCCAATTACTGCAATCAAGGCAGATGAGAATGCTCCTATTGAGCACAGCACTTTTACCTTAAAACTAAAACTAAATATAAAACTAAGAAGAATGATAACTGCAAAAATAATTGCCGATACCATCATCGAAGTTTTGAAAAGCTTTCTCTTTTCAATTGGCATGTCTGTAAAAAGCTTGCCGGTGGCACCATTCATAATGGAGTAAGCCACTCTGTCTCCATAACGAGTGGTCAGAAAATAAAGGGGCATATAAGCGCCTTCGGCTCCTTTATAATTAATGTCACCTTTAATTTTTTCAGAAATATGCTTTTTTTCATTGAATTCAGGAGTATATCCCTTGGCATTGGAAACGACTTGATTACTGAAATATTCTATGGCCTTCTCATTGGAGTCTTCCACATATAGATCCTTTTCCACAGTAGAATTTTCAACAAAAAATCCTGCCAGGTAATTGGGATTGAACTCCTTAACATTTTCCAACATAAAAGGTTCAACCTGCTCCGCGATAGTGTCATCCAAGGCTTGAGACGCATCGAAAGGAATCTTTAAAGACTCTACCTCCATCTTTACATCCACATTGGCCCTGTTCACATAGTCGTAGCCACCAGAGGTATAGGACTTGTCACCTTTGAAGGTGATATCATCATTAAGGCTGTAGTCGTATACGTAGTAAGGAACGTACATGGCCACCATTTTCTCGATGTTCTCATCGTCATTTAGTCCATCCGGAGCAAACCAAACTCCCTTTGTCGCTTTTTCATATCTGTTCTTAGCCTGTTTCCTGCTGATAGAAAAAGGCATGATGTATTTCGGCAATCCCTCGTTGGAGAATTTCTCCTCCATAGTAGCCTGGGTACCACAGAATGGACAAAACTCCATTCCATCATTATCAATAAGCTGAATCTCTCCTCCACAGTTTGGGCACTGATAAATCTTGGTAGCCACCTCTTCTATGTTAATTCGCTCGTCGGGCTTGTAGTCCTTCACCTCGTACATGGAGCCGCAGGACTCGCATCTGAGATTCTGCTTTGGTATATAAAATCTAAGCTGCCCACCACAACTTGGGCAGGGAAACATTGTTGCCATAAATTATTCTCCGATTATCTAAGGGCGCTTTGTTCCGCAGTTTACGCAGAAGTTGCCATAATTTTCATTTCCGCAATTTGGACAGAACCATCTGCCTGCCTGTGGCTGACCCTGCTGACCTGTAACCTCGTTAAAGTTCTGCTGAGCTGGCTGCCCCTGGAACTGCTGACCACCCATTGGCTGAGCCTGTCCTGCTGCACCCTGATTAAGCAAGTCTGCTGCGTTGGCACCGCCTGCCTGCATAGCCATGTTCATTCCAAAGAAGCCCATAGCTGCACCATTCTCGTTGCTTGCAGCTGCCTTCATTGCCTCTGCCTGAGCCTGTACAAGTGTAGCACCCGCCATTGCCTGTGAACGCAGTGCTCCTGTCTTCTGGAGTTCCTTGAGAGTTGCTGCATCTTCATCTGGGATAATTGTTGAGAGAATCTGAACTGAAGAAAGCTTTAAACCGTACTTTTCGGTCCAAACACGATTCAATTCCTCGCCCATAGCATCAGAGATTTCCTTTGTGTAGCTTGGAATTCCTGATGGTCGGATTCCCATAGCAGAAAGCTTGCCAAGAGCTGGCTGAAGGGCCTGAATAAATAAAGCTCTAAGTTGATCCTGAATATCCTCGATGGTGTATTCGTCTCTAACATTTCCCGCTAAAGCTGAGTAAAGTTGAGTTGGATCTGACACCTTCATGCTGTAGTTTCCGTTGCACTTAAGGTTTGTATCCATGTCTAATCCAATATTGGCATCAAGCACTCTGAAAGGAATAGGAGAGGGTGTGCCAAACTTTAAGCCTGTAATTTCCTTTGTATTTACAAAGTATACACGCTGCTGCACTGGCTTTTGTCCACCAAAAGTAAATCTGCGTCCAAGCTCCTTAAAAATCTCCGCAAAATCCCCAGCAAAGATTGAAGCTGAGCCGTTATCTTCCCACTCATAAGCACCTGGTTCTGCTGCCACGTCAATTATCTGTCCCTGGTCTACAAGCAGTGCACACTGTCCCTCGTTAACAATAACAACTGAGCCCTTTGTGATAACGTCCTGATCCCCCTTTGTATTCTGGCTCTTGCCAGATACTTTGTGGCTGGCACGCTTCAAAAGTACCTCATTTGACATTGAATCACTAACAAATAATTCTTTCCATTGATTTGCTAATTCAGCCGATACTGAACCTGTAAAAGCTTTGATAAGTCCCATTTTTTCGCCTCCCATAAATATATCGCGGTCAAACACAGTCATACGTTGCTGCATTTAACCCACACTTTCTCTAAATTGTATCAAATCTGCCTCTTACATACAAATATGAGGCATGATTTAGACAGCAATTAATTTGACAATACCATGGAGAAAGTAAGATAATTCAAATATATTTTTATTGGAGTGATGCAGATGAAAAAAACTCAAGGTGTTTTGTCATATATTTTCATAATACTCGGTGCAGTTATGGCAAGTTTTTCTGTTGCTCTGATACTGCTCCCAAATGATGCCATAGACTACGGGACTGCAGGTGTTGCCATTATCATAAGCAAGCTGACTGGATTGCCCTTGTCTCTTTGTGTGGCAGTAGTATTTATTCCATTTATTCTCGCAGGATTTATTGTACTTGGGAAAAAATTCACTCTTAAGGCTGGAATTGGCGTGCTGGTATACACTATCGGTCTAGATTTTTTCGAAGAAATTCCTTTTGAACTGAACACAGAGCACTTCCTGGCTGTAGCTTTTGGAGGTGCGATTCTAGGAGCGGGACTTTCTCTTATACTTCGCTATGGTGGCTGTATTGATGGTTCTGAAATTTTAGCAAATATTGTAGTAAAAAAACTATCAGATGCCACTGGACGAAACTACAGTATGACTCCAGTTTTACTGATTTTTAACGCTCTGGTTTACCTGACTGTTTTTGTTGTAATTGATGTGACAGCCGCCCTTTTAAGCCTGCTGGTTTATGTTGTGGCCACAGCCATCATCGATCATTATACTGACCACTTCGAATCCATCAAACAAGTGACTATCATCACACAGGATCCAGCTGGAATCATCGCTGATATCAAAAAACGACTGAACAAGACCTGCACTATCATGGATTCCCGTGGCGCCATCGCAGGTGAGAATAACACTCTGATTTGCTATATCAGTTATTTCGAACTTCCAATCATGAAGGAGATTATCTCAGGACATTCCGGAAGTTTCAGTACTGTGTCTACCATTGATGAGATATTAAGGTAATACATTATTAATTCTCTTTTTTTATTCTGTATAAGTTTTTTTTGCATTTGTGACACAAAATGGCTATAATAGTCGATAAATAAAAAAACTTCAAACTTTTTAGTTGAATAGATGGGAGGATTAAGAAAAATGGCTAAAACAACTTCAACTACTACTACAAAGAAAGACATTAAGCTTAGCGCAGTTATCCAGTTTCAGGGTGCTGAATTTACAGAGGCTGAATGCTTAAAGAAGGCAGAGGCTCAGTTCAAGAAGGAGAACAAGGGTGTAGAGCTTACTGATATCACAATCTACATCAAGCCTGAGGAGCACACAGTTTACTATGTAGCTAATGGCGACAAGGCTGGTTCTGTAGCACTTTAATAAAGAGTTTTTCGTTGTAAAACTCTAGCAGTGGCAACACAAACAAAAAGGCTTACATCCTCGGATGCAAGCCTTAATTTTTTATTTAGCTGATTCTTTAAGAAGTGCTACAACCTCTGCCTCAGTAGAAAGGCTAAGCGCCTTTTCTGCCAAAGCATCTGCCTCAGCCTTTGACCACTTAGAAATGATGCTACGGGCTGTGAGTACAAGAACTGGGTTCACACTGTACTCATCGAGTCCGAAGGACATAAGAAGTGGAATCATGAGTGGGTCAGCTGCTGCCTCACCACACATACCAACAGGAATTCCTGCTGCGTTACCGGCTGCAATGATGTTCTTGATAGAACGAAGAACAGCTGGCTGGAATGCTGAATAAAGGTATGCAACATTTGCATTTCCTCTATCAACAGACATTGTATATTGAGTTAAGTCGTTGGTTCCAATAGAGAAGAAATCTGCTTCTTTTGCGAGCAAATCTGCAATGAGAGAAGCTGCTGCTGTCTCTACCATGCAACCTACTTCGATGTTCTCATCAAAGCTTACGCCCTCAGACTTGAGCTCCTGCTTACACTCTTCAACGAGAGCCTTAACTGAGCGAACCTCATCAACACAAGTAACAAGTGGAACCATGATTTTTACCTTTCCAAATGCGCTTGCTCTTAAGATTCCTCTGAGCTGAGTCTTGTAAATATCTGGGTTAGCAAGGCAGTAACGAACTGCTCTGTATCCTAAGAAAGGATTCTCTTCTTTCTCAAGACCAAGGTATGGGATGTCTTTATCACCACCAATATCAAGTGTACGAATGATAACAGTCTTGCCACTCATTGTCTCAACAGCCTCTTTGTAGGCTTCGAACTGCTCATCCTCTGATGGAAGATGTGGCTTATCCATAAAGAGGAACTCTGAACGGAAAAGACCGATTCCTTCGCCATCACACTCGATTGCTTTCTTGGCATCCTTAGGTGTACCAATGTTACAGAAAAGTTCAACCTTCTGTCCATCAGCTGTGACAGTTTCCTTACCAAAGAAATTCTTAAGCTCGGCCTGTGCACGGATAAATTCTTCACGCTTAATTACGTACTTAGAAACAATCTCACCGTCTGGATTAATGTATACATCACCCTCTGTACCATCGACAATAGCAGTATCCTTGTCCTTAACAATCTCTGTGATGTTAGGAACTGAAAGAACTGCAGGTATCTCTAAGGCTCTTGCAAGAATTGCAGAGTGTGAAGTCTTTCCACCAACCTCTGTGATAATTCCAACAACGTTCTCTTTTACAATCTGAGATGTCATAGATGGTGTTAAATCATGAGCAACGAGCACTGTGCCTGGTGCTACCTTGCTGATGTCAACATCCTCTACTCCAAGTAAAATCTTAAGCAAAGATATTTTGATATCAGAAATGTCTGATGCACGCTGACGCATCATATCATCTTCCATCTTTGAAAACATGCCAATGAACATATCACAAACAGCTGTTACTGCTGCCTCTGCACACTGACCTGCAGCAATCATCTTTGTCATCTCGCCTGCCATTGTTGGATCGGCAATCATTGCAAGGTGACCTTCCATGATTTCTGCTTCCTTAGGACCGATATTCTTTCTGATGTTCTCAGCCATAGCAGCAGTTTCTGCTTTAAACTTTTCAATAGCTGAGTCAAATCTTGCTTTTTCAGCATCCGTATCATCAATGTGCTTTGACTCGAAAGACAAATCACGATCAACGATAAGGCAGATGCTTCCAATACCAATTCCTCTAGATGCTTCTATGCCTTTGTACATTTGGTTTCCTCCGATTGAATTAGTCTCCAAGACCGCTCTCAACAAGTTCAACTGCCTTTGCAAGTGCTGCTTCCTCGTCAGAACCATCACAGATGATTTCGATTTCAGCACCACACTTGATGCAAGCTGCCATGAGCATCATAACGCTCTTGCCATCGTACTGCATACCATTGAAACCAATCTTAACATCAGACTCGAATGGTGTTACTGCTGCACTGAAAACAGTTGCTGGACGCATGTGCATACCCTGCTCGTTTGTTACCTTAACTACTTTTGAAACCATAATAAAACTCCTTTCGTTTCAACGTACTCTTCAATCCCTAAAAAAGTACTTCTATACTTTATAGAAAAACAAGCTATTTGTCTATGATTGTTTTTCTAAAAAATATAGAATTTTGTGTAAAAACCAAAACAATTTGGACAAATTACTAAAAACAAATCAATCCGAGGGATATTTAATATCCCTCGGAATTGTTATGTCACCATTAAAAAGTAAATATTATTTTTATGCTCGAAAACCTGTGATAGATTATTCCTCAACGTTTTTCTTTAAAAGACCGAGTAATGCACAGCCTACTGCAGAACCTACTGCAAGAGCTACAAGATACATTGCTACGTTTCCAACTACAGGGAACACGAAGATTCCACCGTGTGGAGCCATAAGTGTACACTTGAATGCCATTGAAAGAGCACCTGCTAATCCTGAACCAACCATAAGTGAAGGAATAACATGAAGTGGATCAGCTGCTGCAAATGGGATAGCACCCTCTGTGATGAAACAGAAGCCCATGATAAAGTTTACAGGACCTGACTTTCTCTCGTTAGCTGTGAACTTCTTTGGGAAGAAGATTGTTGCAAGAGCAATTGCGATAGGAGGTACCATACCACCAACCATAACTGCTGCCATAATCATCCAGCCTGTCTCATTTGCTGCTGCAAGTGAAGCTGTACCGAATACATAAGCTGCCTTATTGAAAGGACCACCCATATCTGTTGCCATCATAGCTCCAAGAACAACACCGAGAGCTATCATTGAGCTTGTTCCCATTCCCTCAAGGAATCCTGTAAGTGCTGAGTTCAAAGCACCCATGATTGGGTTTACTGCACACATTACAACTGCAATGAGGAGTGTACCAAACAATGGATAAATGAATACTGGCTTGATACCTTCAAGAGCCTGTGGAAGCTTCTCGCAAACCTTACGTAAACCAAGAACAATATAACCACCAACGAAACCTGCGAACAATGCGCCAAGGAATGCTGAAGGAATATCTCCGCCTGGGCTAGCAAATGTTGCACCTGTAGATGCAAGGTAACCACCAACGAAACCAACTGCAAGACCTGGCCTGTCAGCAATTGACTGAGCAATAAATCCAGCGAGGATTGGAAGCATGAATCCAAATGCTCCGCCACCGACTGTCTTGAACCAAGCAGCCACTGGTGTGTTCATACCAAAGTTAGATGGATCAATTGAGTAATCATCAAGCAAGAATGCGATAGCAATAAGAACACCACCACCGATAACGAATGGAAGCATGTGAGATACACCATTCATTAAGTGCTTGTAAATCTTACGTCCAACTGACTCATTAGAATCATCTGAACGAACAGCGCCG
>JAEEGL016355481.1_pt1 | contig 17606 bp, 15 predicted proteins | sample 9134231 | NCBI WGS metagenome assembly JAEEGL01 (sample SAMN16246548, study PRJNA631951) | gut metagenome | biome: gut microbiome; feature: rumen; material: fiber-attached | host: Bos | place: Iran: Karaj | collected 2018-10 | reverse complement strand
GACAACGATAGTCCCGAGACCTACTCCGCTCTCGGGGAGGGTGAGACCGCCGAGATTACCTTCAGAGCCGACGGCACCTACACCACCGTGCACCACACCACCGAGGGCGAGGTGGAGAAAAACGGCACCTGGAGCATCCAGAAAGACAAAATCACCCTCATTGCCGATGACGGCCCCATGGCCTACTTCATTGACAAACTCAACAGAAAGCATTGCTACCTCCACGGCATAAGCAGTGCCACAATCGATTATACCACCTATTATATCCACTACAGTTTGAAACTGACGAGGATGTGATTCCGACGATGGCCTTTCCCTATTGAGAGAGGGGAAGAGGCTATGCTTGTGGTTGGTCTCCTGTCGGCAGGAAGGTGACCATCTCGCCGTGGCGACGTATGTATTCAGCCAGGGCACGGTAGAAGCGGTGATGGCTGAGGGTCTGGGCATTGCCTACGATGATGAGCTTCATGCGAGCCCGTGTGATGGCCACGTTCATGCGGCGCAGGTCGCGCAGGAAACCGATCTGTCTGACGGCGTTGTCGCGTACCAGGCTTATCACTATCACGTCGCACTCCTGCCCCTGGAAGCCGTCGACGGTGCCCACGGTGATATGCCGCCGCAGCCTGCGGAAGTAGTGCTGCATTTTCAGCAGCCGACGCAACAGGCGTGCCTGTCCGCGGTAGGGGGTGATGATGCCGAAGTCTATGCGCTCGCTTTCCACCCGCTGGGGCGAGACCATCTCGATGTAGTCTGCGACCAGGCCCACCTCGAGCAGTGTGTCTTCTACCGTCTTCACCTTGAAGCCAAGGGCAAGATGACCCTCAACGAGGGCCGCTCCAATATGTATTCCGTGTGGGGCGACGACCGCATCAGCGGTGAGATAGAGTTATAATGCCGACAACTTTGGGTTAAAAGCAGGAGAGGCTGGTGCGCCGATGGGCGCGCCAGCCTCTCTTGGTAGTATTTGCCCGTTACAACTCGCTGAGCGGGTTGTATGTGCCGTGTATGGTATAGTGAGTCATCCGCTCCTCGGTGGGTTCTATGACAATGCCTTGCCGCTCGAGAATTGCACGTATTTCCTCTAACGACAGGTTGTTCTTGTTGGAGTGGTCTATGCCTGTTATGTGGAATGTAATGCCCTCGTTATAGTCGTATTCGCTCATTACACTGTGCTCGCTGTGTAGGAAAAGCTGCAAGTCGAAATATGTAAAGCCTGTCGTGTCGTTGGCGGCAAGCAGTGCCGTGTCGGCAATATACATCCTATAGGCGTCTTCAACGACAGTGTCGATACGTATCCATTTGCTGGCCACCAGGTCCTCTATCAGTGCGTCGTAGGCAAACGGCTTCCTCTTGAAGACCAGGTCGAAGGTGCATTTGGGCCAGTCGTTGACTGCAGTTATTTTGACATTGCCAGTCATCGGGTTGTCGCCTTTGCCCCAACTGGAATATCTCAAGGTTTGGTCGGCGAAATGAGACATGGAGGCAAAGTGGTGGTTTGTGTCGGTATTACTAAAGAAATTGTTGTTGCTATCAATGTTGTCGTCCTCCACCAGCACGCAGCGCATCTCGAGTCGGTAGTTGTCGCTCTCGATGGTGTCGGTCTGGTCGGTCACCATGTGGAACATGAGTCCCAGCGGGATGGCTACGATGATGTTGTTCAGTATATGGAACCCCATCGACCACAGTATGTTGTGGTTGATGACGAGGTATGAGGCCACAAGACCCATGCCGAGTTTGTGGGCCAACGCTACGATGAACATGAATAGACCTTGGTCGGGAGTGTAGTTGCCGATGTGGGCCAGCGCGAAGATTGCCGACGAGAGCATCATCAGTGCGAAGAGCCGTTTTGTGCGGTCGTTGCGCAGCACAACCATTATGGTTATTCCGGCTGCCATGGTCAACAGGCCTGCCCACCAGCCTATAGCCAGACCCCATAGCGCCATCAGTACCACCGACGTGTAGCCGGTCCACCGCTTGCTGTCGCCCCACAGGCGGAAGCAGAGCTCCTCCACTATCGGACCTATTATGCCGATGTATATGATTATTGGCCATATCCCGAATCGGTATATCAGTCTGTAGATGGTTTCAAACATGGGACTGGCAAGTTCATCGGACGAGGTGCTTTCACCTATGTTCATGAAGGAGTCGGTCAGCAGTGCGGCCAGACAGACAACCACAATTCCCAAACCCCACCACAGGGCCCAGCGGAAAAGACGTTCTTTCTTTGTTTTCATCTGTGTGAATTTCGTTTTATTAATTGTTGCTTTCCTCTTTGGGCTGCACGCAGACAAACTCGCCATGGCGGCGTATGTGCTCCGCCAACTCGCGGTAGAAGCGGTGCCGTCCGAGGGTCTCGGCGTTGCCGACGATGATGAGCTTCATGCGCGCCCTGGTCATAGCTACATTCATCCGGCGCAGGTCGCGCAGGAAACCGATCTGTCCGACGGCGTTGTCGCGCACCAGGCTTATCACTATCACGTCGCGCTCCTGCCCCTGAAACCCGTCGACGGTGCCCACGGTGATATGCCGCCGCAGCCTGCGGAAGTAGTGCTGCATTTTCAGCAGCCGACGCAACAGGCGTGCCTGTCCGCGGTAGGGGGTGATGATGCCGAAGTCTATGCGCTCGCTCTCCACCCGCTGGGGCGAGACCATCTCGATGTAGTCCCTGACGGTGTGTATCACCAGCCGAGCCTCGTCGGCGTTGCTGCGGCTGCCGCCGCGCACCTCACGCTCGGCGGTGTCGAGCCGCGAGGTGTCGAGCCATATCAGCGGTGTGTCGATAGGCGAGACGAGGCGGTGGGCTGCCTCGGGTGCGGCTTGCAGCCGCCCCTGATAGAACCAGCGCGAGCTGAAAGCCATAATCTCTTCGTTCATGCGGTATTGCACCGTCAGCAGGTCGACGCTCTGCGGCCATAGCGTGGCCACCTTCTGCATCAGGGTGACCGACAGGCCCTCTTTGGCGGCTTCGGTGTTTTTCACGGTGGGCGGCAGCTGCTGGTGGTCGCCACCCATCACCACGCGGTCGGCGCGCAGCAGGGCAGCCCAGCAGGCGGGCTCCAGCGCCTGGGCCGCTTCGTCGATGAAGAGGGTGCCGAAGCGGCGCCGCTCCATGATGTGGTAGGCGCTGCCTATGAGGGTGCAGCTTACCACACGTGCCTGCTCGAAGAGGTCGGCGTTTATCTTTATTTCCAGTTCGGTCTCGCGGTTGCGGAGGCGGTGTGCCTGCTCCCCTTTGGCCCCGTCGCGCAGGGCTTTGCGTATGCTCCACAGTTCGTGGTAGTCGGGGTGGGCCGCATAGCGCCGCTCGTAGCTGCAGTCCAGCATCTCGTCGCTCATCCGCAAGGGGTTGCCCACCCTCAGCACGTGTATGCCGCGGCGCATCAGTTGCTCGCTGATCCAGTCGACCGCGGCGTTGCTCGGGGCGCACACCAGCACCTGGGTCTCCCGTTGCAGGGTCTCCACGATGGCTTCGACGAGGGTGGTGGTCTTGCCCGTGCCAGGAGGGCCGTGCACTATGCTCACCTCCTGGGCCTCGACGGCATGCTGTATGGCATCCTGCTGGCTGCGGTTGAGCCACGGGAAACTGAGTTGTGGCAGGCTGCGGCGCGACGGCTGGCGCTGTCCGAGCAGTACGCTGCGCAGGCGCACAAAACGCTCGTTGTCGCTGCTTTCGGCCTCGTTCAAGGCTTCTGTCATCACGCGGAAGCTGGTGTTGTCGACACCCAGTTGCACCCCCATCAGGTGGCGTGACGCGGTGTCGCGCAAGCTTTGCAGGGCCGCCTTGTTGGGCACGCTCAGCGTCATGCCACCGTCGCCCACGCGCTCCACATAGCACTGGTGTGGCATCTCGCGGGCACCGCTGTCGGTCAGGTAGAAGAGTGTTACGGGCTTGCCGGGCTCGAAGTCGAGTTCCACCTCGTCCTCGTCGACGCCATAGCGCAAATCAACGGTCAGCTGGCCCATGGGGTTGTAAGCGCTGTTGCCAAGCTCCACCGGATAGCGGCAGGCTGCCTCGCGGATGGTGCCCGACAGCGACGCCCCCCTCTCGGCAAGGCTGCGCTGGTAGGCGCGACGCTCCTCCTCCAGTTCGAGGCCCACGAGGCGGCGCAGGTGCGAAAAATATGCGGCGGTGTTGGTCACTGCGGTGTTGCTGATGGTCCGGTTCTTTTGTCTGTCCTAACGCCTGACACCCCGTTTTTATTGTACCGCCACCTATAAAAAACACCCCGCCTACTCCGCCCCAACGCCGCCCGTTCTATAGTACATCCATAGTAGTTCTATAGTATTTCTTTAGTGGTTGACTATAGAACTACTATAGAACTACTATAGAACTACTATAGAACTGTCGGAGAAAGGTCGGACCTGGGGCGGACTTAACTCGGAGTCATTCCCTTGTGTTTGCTGGTTGTCAGTGTGTTAGTGCATTGAGAGTAGGGAGATTGGGTGGAGTTGTGTCCGTATGTTGTTGAAATTTATGTGTTTGCAGGTCTTGTTGCGGAAATGCTGCGGTTGTGTTGCCAAAGGTGTGGATTGTCTTTTTTTTTTCGTGCCTTTTTACTTTTTTTGTGTATATTTGCATTTTTACTCTCAGATGGTAGAATATAGTAAATATGTGTTGGACAATGGGTTGACGGTGCTGTTGCACGAGGCGTGGGACACGCCTTTCGCCACCGTGAACATACTCTACAATGTCGGGGCGCGCGACGAGGAGCCTCACCTGACCGGTTTCGCGCACCTCTTCGAGCATCTTATGTTCGGCGGCACGCCGCGTGTGCCCGACTTCGATGCTGTGGTGAGCGGCCTCGGCGGCGAGAACAACGCCTTTACCAACAACGATTATACCAACTACTACACCACCGTTCCGGTCGAAGGGCTGGCCACGGCGTTGATGCTGGAGGCCGACCGCATGACGGGGCTCGACATAAGCCCCAAGGCACTGCAGGTGCAGCAACGGGTGGTGACAGAGGAGTATAACCAACGCTACAAGAATATGCCCTATGGCGACGTGTGGATGCTCCTGCGGCCGCTGTGCTACAAGCAACATCCATACCGCTGGTGCACCATCGGGGCCGATATACGTCATGTGGGCGAGGCCACCCTCGACGATGTGCGTGCTTTCCACAAGCGCCACTACCGCCCCGACAATGCCATACTTGCCGTGGCCGCACCGATGAAGGCCGACGAGCAGCTGAGGCTCGTGGAGCAGGCTTGGGGTTCGGCTGGGGCAAGGAGCGCTGCCGCCGGTGGCGCCGGCATGGCACGTGGCAACAGCCTTGCCGAGCCCGTGCAGGAAGCCCCCCGCGAGTTGCGGGTGAGCCGCGATGTGCCGGCATCGATGGTGTATCTGGCCTGGCACATGTGCGACCATTTCGACCATCGTTTCTATGCCTGCGACCTGATAAGCGACGTGCTGGGCAACGGCGAGTCGTCGCGCCTCTACCGGCATCTGGTGCAAGAGCAGGGTCTCATGACCGAGGCTGACGCATGCATCACTGGCGATGCGGGTCCCGGGCTGCTGGTGGTCAGCGGCAAGCTGGCCGACGGCGTCGATACCGACACCGCCGCCGAGGCTTTGCGCCGCGAGGCCTACGGGCTGGCTGCCGACGGGGTGGGGGAGTATGAGCTGCAAAAGGTGGTGAACAAGTTTGAGAACACCTTTGTCTTCTCGCACTACAAGGCTGCCGACCGCGCCATGGCCCTCTGCTACTACACCTGGTTGGGCGACACCGATTTGATAAACAACGAGCCGGAACGCTACCACCGTGTCACTCCGGCCTTGCTGCACGACACGGCAGAGGCTGTGCTGGTGCCGCAACGTGAAAATATATTGTACTATGAAGTTGAAAGATAGTATAGTGAATGCCTTTTGGCGGGTGCGCAAGTGGTTCGCCGAGACCGACTGGCGCGGTGTGGGGCGCCGGATTGTCGATTGGATAGGCGTTGTGATGCACAAGATACTCTTCGAGTGGCTCCTGCCGAAGAAATACCGCGGTGTGAGCAAGCGCCGCATCTTCGAGATTATCTTCAAGAGCGATACCCCGGCCGGCAAACGGTTCGACGTGTGGCTGCTGGTGCTTATTGTGCTCAATATCGTTGTGCTTGTGGTGGACAGCCTCTTCGGGTCCACCAGTACTCTCACCAGCGGGGCACAGTGGAAGCTCAGCTGGTGGATTATCAAGGTCCTGGAGTGGGGCTTCACCATCTTCTTCACTTTCGAATACTACCTGCGCATCTACTGCCTGAAACACCCCATGAAGTATGTGCTCAGTTTCTGGGGTATAATCGATTTTATCAGTATCTTCCCTGCCTACCTAAGCATCTTCTGGCCCGGTGGACAGGTGCTGACGGTGCTGCGCCTGCTGCGTGTGATGCGCATTTTCCGCATCTTCAAGATGCTGCGTTTCCAGCAGGAGGCCCGCCACCTTATATCGGCCCTGCGCAACAGTGCTGTGAAGATACTCATCTTCATGCTCTTCGTGCTGGTGGCGGCCGTCATTCTCGGAACTATGATGTACAGCTTCGAAAGCGACCACAACAGCAGTTTCGACAGTATACTGACGGGTATCTATTGGGCCGTGGTTACCATCACCACAGTGGGCTACGGCGATGTGACGCCGGTGACCCCCGGCGGACGTTTCCTCGCGGTGCTGGTGATGCTGCTCGGCTACTCGATAATAGCTGTGCCGACCGGCATTGTGGCTGGCGAGACCATCAACGAACACCGTCGTCCGTTGCGCAACCGCAAGACCTATGTGGACACCGAGTATACCGACGAGGAGGATGAGGCAATAAACAACTGAGAGTTATGAGATATAAGTTGACGTTTTGCTTCTGTGCGCTTTGGGCTTTCCTTTTCCCGCTTTTCGGCCTTGCCGAGGCGCAGACGGTTAGCGGTACGGTGACCGACGCCAAGAGCGGCGAGACCCTTATCGGGGCCACAGTGCTCGATGTGGCCACCGGCAAAGGTACCGTCACCAATGCCTATGGCCGCTATTCGCTCACCCTCAAGGGTGATAATGCCCAGTTGCGGGTTAGTTATATAGGCTATCAGACCCAGCATCACAATGTCTCCCTCAAAGGTAGCACCACCCTCAATGTGGTGCTGCAGCCGTCGGTGGAGCTGCAAGAAGTGCAGATTACCGCCGAGCGGATGGGGACGCCGAAGATGAGCCAGATGAGTGCGGTGGAGATACCGGTGGAGCAGATAAAGCTGGTACCGGTGATATTCGGCGAGAGCGATGTGCTGAAGGCTATACAGCTGCTGCCGGGTGTGCAGAGCGGCACCGAGGGCACCAGCGGCATATATGTGCGAGGCGGCGGCCCCGACGAGAACCTCTTCCTGCTCGACGGCATCCCTCTCTACAATGTGAACCACCTTGGCGGCTTCTTCAGCGCTTTCAACAGTGATGCCATAAAGAACGTGACCCTGTACAAAGGCAGTTTCCCGAGCCAGTTCTCGGGCCGCATATCCAGTGTGCTCGATATCACCACCAACAATGGTAACGACAAGGAGTGGCACGGTGGCGCTTCGGTGGGCCTGATGGCAGCCAAGCTGAGTGTGGAGGGTCCCATCATAAAAGAGAAGACCACGCTGAGCCTCTCGCTGCGCCGCACCTATGGCGACCTGCTCATTATGCCCATGGTGAAAGCCGTCACCCTGAATGAAGGTATCAGGGGTGCATCGGTGGGATACTACTTCTACGACCTCAACGGCAAGGTGACCCATAAGTTCAGCGACCGTTCGCGCCTCTATGCCACGTGGTACAGCGGCGACGACGGTGCCTACCTCGGCTTCAAAGAGAAAGAAGACTTTTCGGAATACTACAAGCTGAAGCTGGGCTACTATTGGGGCAATATAGCCACCGCCATCAGGTGGAACTATGAGATCAATCCGCGACTCTTCATGAATGTCACCGGTGCCTATACGCGTTACCGTCAGCGCCTGCAGACCGGCTTCGAGGAGGAATACCTCTCGGGCGGACAGATGCAACACGAGGAGGCCGAGATGGGTATTCGTTCCGGTATTGCCGACATCACCGGTCGTGTTGATTTCGACTATGCCCCGTCGCCTGAGCATGCGGTGCGGTTCGGTGCCCTGTTCACCAACCACCATTTCACTCCACAGGTGCAGGCGGCGCATGTCGCCGCGGGTGGCAGTACTATGGATACCACATTCGGCGAACAGATTATAAATGCACAGGAGATGAGCCTATATGCAGGCGACGACTGGAGCATCACCGACGCACTGAAAGTGAACGGCGGCGTTGTGCTCAGCGGCTTCTATGTGGAGAACCGCTTCTACCCTTCGTTGCAACCTCGCTTGAGCAGCCGTTTTATGATAACCGACGATATATCGGTCAAGGCTGGATACAGCTATATGACGCAGTATCTGCATCTCCTTTCGACCAGCAATATCAGTCTGCCTACAGACCTTTGGGTGCCAGTGACGGCTCGTATCGAGCCGATGAACAGCCATCAGGTTGCAGCCGGTGTCTTCTACAACTGGCGTGGCCTTGTCGACTTCAGTGTGGAGGGCTACTACAAGTGGATGAACAACCTGCTGGAGTATAAGCCTGGCAGCAGTTTTTTCGGGTCAAGTACCGGTTGGCAGGATATGGTCTGCATGGGTCGCGGTTGGGCCTATGGCCTCGAATTCCTTGCCCAAAAGAGTGTTGGCAAGCTTACCGGCTGGGTGGGGTATACGTGGAGCCGCACCATGCGGCAGTTCGATGCCCCGGGAGAAGAACTCAACGGTGGCGAGCCTTTCCCGGCAAAGTACGACCGTATACATGATATCAGCATCACCCTGCAGTATAAGCCCAACGACCGCTTCGACGCAGGCGTCACCTGGGTGTACAGTACGGGCAATACCGCCACCTTGGCCATGCAGGAGATAGAAAGCGACCCGTCGGTGGGATGGTGGGGCTCGATGGGGTTTGTCGAGTCGCGCAACAACTTCCGCCTGCCAGCCTATCATCGTATGGACATCAGCGTCAACTTCCACAAGAAGAAGCGATATGGTGTGCGTACATGGAATATCAGCGTCTACAATGCCTACAACAGGCAGAATCCATTCATCATATACCCGCGCAGCGTAGACCGCTATGACGGTGGCGGCACAACCTACAGCACTGTGCTTATGCAGCGCTCGTTGTTCCCAATCCTGCCCTCGGTGTCCTACATTTATAAGTTCTAAAGCGATGAAGAAGATACTCGTCATAATGGCAGCTGTTGTGCTGCTTGCGTCCTGCGAGAAGCAGGTGGATATAGATGTCGATGCACAGCAGCCCAAGGTGGTGGTGTATGCCGCTGGTGAGGCCGACAGCACCATGCATCTGCGCCTCACATACAGCCGACCTGTTTTCGGCACATTCTATGTGGCCGATGGTGAAAGCTATTTCGAAGAGATAGACAATGCCACGGTGACACTGGCTGTGAATGGTGGTGTTTATAATGCTACAAACACCGGCGGCGACTACACCCTTGGCTATGCTCCGCATTCTGGCGACCGGTTGGCGCTGACTGTCAAGGTTCCAGGCAAGGAGGATGTGACTGCCGAGGCCATTGTGCCGCAGGCACCCGTCGTGACGGACATGTCTTTCTCGTATGACAGCCAGGCTGGATACAATACACCCGGCAACAGTGTGTTGCGGTTCAAGCTGGTCGACAGCCAGGCTTCGGAAGACTACTACGCTGTTTCGGTGCTGAGGACGGATACCGTGCACTACACGTGGTATGACGACAATGGAAACGTGGAAGGTCGCGACACGTCAATCTCGCAGCACAAGGTGTATTTCGAATGCGTGGACTATATGGTGATACACAACGCAGGTGTCGACGCCATTGACCCGGAAGATGCAGGAGCGGCCAATACCTATTATGGTGAGACTCTGCTTTTCTCGGACGCCAATATAAATGGTATGTCGCATGAGTTTGTGTTGAAGGGTTTGGGGGAGGACCGTTATTATGACGAGGATTATCCCGCCGAACCGGGGTATGGCGCCGATGTTGATATAGAGACCTCTGTCGCCTACCGTCTGGTGGTGACTGCTCTGTCGCGCGACATGTACCTCTATCTGCAGTCGGTTGGTGCCTATACCGATGGCGAGATACTGGGCCTCTTTGGCGAGCCGGTGCAGATACATTCCAATGTTGATGGGGGTATAGGCATCTTCGGTGTGAATACAAAAAGTGTCTATCCATTTTATTATCGGAACGATGCAAAATAAGGTGCTCATATCGGACCGCACGCATCCCGTTCTCGCGGAGCGGCTGGGCGCCGCAGGCTTCGCTGTCAGTGTGGAGCCAGATCACGACTATGAAAGCCTCGTCAAGGCGGCCCAAGGTTGTCAGGCGCTGGTGGTGCGCAGCAAGGTGCAGATAGACCGCGCATTTATCGATTCGGTGCCGTCGCTGCGGTGCATAGGACGTGTGGGCGCTGGTATGGAGACCATCGATGTGGACTATGCCGAGTCGAAGGGCATCCGCTGTCTCAACAGCCCCGAGGGCAATCGTGACGCCGTGGGAGAGCATACTGTGGGCCTATTGCTGTCGTTGCTCGACAATATCGCCCGGGCCGATGCCGAGGTGCGCCGTGGATTGTGGCAACGTGAGGAGAACCGTGGATGTGAACTCGGCAACCTCACAGTGGGTATCGTTGGCTTTGGCAATATGGGACGTGCCTTTGCCCGTCGCCTCTCGGGCTTTGGATGCAGGGTGGTGTATTACGATAAATATCTGGCTGATGCTGCACCGGTAGAAGGTGTCGAGCGGGTATCGCTCGAGGTTCTTCAGCGCGAGGCCGACGTGGTCAGTTTCCATGTGCCACTCACCGCAGAGACACACCACTATCTCGACAGCGCTTTTGTGGCAGCCATGCGCAAGCCCTTCTTCCTGATAAATACCTCGCGCGGTGCCGTGGTCGATACCGAGGCCCTTGTCGCCGCACTCGACAGTGGCAAGGTGCGTGGTGCTGCTCTCGACGTGCTCGAGTATGAGAATATGCAGGCCGACAGTCTGGGCAGTGTGCCCGAGGCGGTGCAGGCCCTGCAACGCTCGCCCCACACGGTGCTGACACCGCACGTTGCAGGGTGGACGGTGGAGTCGAAATACAAGTTGGCGGCGGTGCTGGCCGACAAGATAATTGCTGCATTGAAATGATAATAGTGAAAAATACCATAGTCTCCGACGATGTGGCCGACCAGCTCTTCGGCTGCGACCTTGCAGTGTGCAAGGGCGCATGCTGTGTCGACGGCGACAGCGGTGCCCCACTGCTTGACGATGAGGTGCCTGTGCTCGAAGCCGTGCTGCCCGAGGTCCTGCCGTTCATGACCGATGAGGGCCGTGAGGCGGTGGCCAGCCAGGGGGTGGCGGTGCGCGACACCGAGGGCGACCTCGGCACACCGCTTATCGACGGAGGTGCATGTGCCTATATCACCCCTGACGATGGCGGGTGCACCCTCTGCGCCATCGAGAAAGCTTTCCGGCAGTGTGCCCCAGGCTCGCAACTGGCCGCCCGCTGCTTCCCCAAGCCCGTCAGCTGCCATCTCTATCCCGTGCGTGTGGAAGACTACGGCGAGTTCACCGCCGTCAATTATCACCAATGGGACATCTGCCGCTGCGCACGCCACCACGGCGACCCGCTATATATCACCCTCAAAGACCCGCTCGTGAGGCGTTTCGGGCAGGAGTGGTACGACGAATTGTTGACTGAAATACAAAACCGCAATGAACAATAAACAACGAAAACAGACCATCCTGGCCATCTCGCTTGTAGCGGCCTTGATAGTGATAGACCAGGTGGTGAAAATTATTGTCAAAACCAATATGGTGATGGGCGAAGAATTCAACGTCATCGGCACCTGGTTCCGCATCCACTTCACCGAGAACGAGGGCTTTGCCTTCGGCACCAGCTTTGGCGGCCGTGCCGGCAAGATAGCCCTCACCGTATTCCGTTTGCTGGCGTCCGGAGCCATCGTGTGGCTTCTCTGCCGCCTCCTGCGTAAAGGAACCCGCACGTCTCTGGTGGTCAGCCTGTCGCTCATACTCGCCGGTGCGGTGGGCAATCTTGTCGACTGCCTCTTCTATGGTCGTATCTTCAGCGAGAGCTTCTATTCCGTCGCCACTCTCTTCCCGCCGGAAGGCGGATATGCACCCTTCCTGGAAGGACGCGTGGTCGATATGTTCTATTTCCCCCTTTTTGCCTTCGACTGGCCTGCGTGGTTGCCTTTTGTGGGAGGACAGCATTTCGAGTTTTTCAACGCCATATTCAATGTGGCCGATTCGGCTGTCACAATTGGCGTAATTTGGCTGATTGTAGACCAGATTTTCCTCGAAAAAAAGAGCCCGGAAGACTGAAGATGATAAAAAAGTTGATACGGAAAACGCCTGATTATCAATTTTGATTTCCGTATTTGGAGCCTCTTTGAAAAAAAAGTTTTGCCAGTTTGTAAAAACTTTGTAATTTTGCACTCGATTTTGAGAGGTAAAATCACTCTGATGGCGTCGTAGCTCAGTTGGTAGAGCGAAGGACTGAAAATCCTTGCGTCACTGGTTCAAATCCAGTCGATGCCACAAAGAAGGGGAGACACAATGTCTCCTCTTTTTTTATCCCCAACCTTGTTTCCCCCAATGGGTGCGCGAAAGTGGAGAGGCAATGCTAACCGCTTGCCGGTTAGTGCAGTGCGCCGCTTCGGGCGACGAGGCCCGTTTCAACGGGCCTCGGCCGCATGATGCCGCCGGTCCGGGGTAGAGGATGACTCCGTATCAGGTCCGACCCAAGTCCGACATTTCTCCGACCGTTCTATAGTAGTTCTATAGTAGTTCTATAGTAGTTCTATAGTCAAGTAGTAAAGAAATACTATGGAAATACTATAGAACTACTATGGAAATGAGGGCGTTGGTGGCTATTTTGGCTGGGGCGGGGCCATGGTGCGGATGTTTTAAAGATGAGTAATCGGCCCGTCGTGCAATATTTTCTTTCTTTCGTCGTTAATGATTATCATGCCGAGCAATGAGAACATACACCGTCCGCATATACTGGTGGTCGACGACGAGGAAGACCTCTGCGAGATACTGCGCTTCAATCTTGAGGCCGAGGGTTTTGTGGTGACCACGGCGTTGAGCGCCGAAGAGGCGTTGGGTGGGTTCGAGTCTTCTCCTTCCGACTTCGGCCCCAAATACGACCTGATGCTGCTCGATGTGATGATGGACCGTATGTCGGGTTTCGACTTGGCGCGTGAATTGCGCGGCCGTGGTGTCGACACCCCTATTATCTTCCTCACCGCCCTCGGCGGCCACGACGACCAGATGGCAGGCTTCGATGCCGGTGCCGACGACTATATAGCCAAACCGTTCGCTTTCGATACCGTTTTGGCACGTGTCAGAGCTGTGTTGCGTCGGGCGCGTCATGTGACGGCGTCGGTCCCGTCCGGCCTTACCAAACGTGAGTTTCTCATCTTGCAGTTGCTGCGCCGCCATGCCGGCAGTTATCTGACCCGCGCCGAAATAGTGGAGGCTGTGTGGCCCGACGACACTTGTGTGGGCGAGCGTAGCGTCGATGTGCATATTGCACGCTTGCGACGCAAGATGGGCAGCGAGGGAAACAGAATAGTGAACAAATCTGGATTTGGATATGGATTGGTCTGATTGGGCGGTATGGCTGTTGGCGGCAGCCATGGCGGTGATTGTCTTCCAGCTGATACGCCTTTTGAAAAACAACCGCAGGCTGCGTCAGTTGGCCGACGAGGCCAACCGTATGCGCCAGCAGGCTGCCGACACGGAGCTCCGCAACCGGCAGCTGAAGCAGGAGATGACAAACAATATAGCCCATGAGCTGAAGACCCCTGTCAGCTCTATCAGAGGGTATCTTGAGATATTGCTCGGCGACCACCCCGTCGACGAGGAGCGGCGGCGCTACTACCTCGACCGCTGCTACAGCCAGACGCTGCGCCTTACCGACCTGATACAGGATGTCTCCATAATAAACAAGTTGGAGGAGAGTTCCGACCTCTTCCCGCGGGACGAAGTGGATGTGAGGCAGATAGCGCAAGAGGCTGTCGACGAGATGGCCGACAAGGCCCGGGAGCATTCCATCGCGGTGGAGAACCGCCTGCCGGCAGTCATGCCCATCAGTGGCAACCGCGAGCTGCTCTACTGCATATTCCGCAATCTCATAGAGAACTCCCTCTCGTATGCCGGCGACGGGACGAAGGTGGTGATGGAGACCTACAAGGAGTCGGCCGATATATATTACCTGCACTTCTATGACAGTGGCGCCGGGGTGGCCGACGAGTTCCTCTCGCGCCTCTTCGACCGCTTTGTCCGCATCGACCAGGGCCGCTCGCGCCGCCATGGCGGCACCGGTCTGGGCCTTAGCATAGTGAAGCATGCCGTCCTCTTCCACGGCGGCGAGATATACGCCAAGAACCGGCCAGAAGGAGGTCTTGAGTTTTTCTTCTCGTTAAAGAAATAATATTCTGCAAGTTATAATAGAAAATGCATACTACCCCCGTACAAGTCAGATTCAACGATGTGGACCAGATGGGCCACGTGAACAACGCTGTCATCATGGAGTATTTCGACCTCGGCAAGGAGGCTTTCTTCTCGGCTCACGGCATGCCGCCCGAGAAGGGAGACTTCACGGTCATAGTGGTACACTACGAGGTCGACTTCCACTCGCAGATACGTTTCCACGACAGCATACATGTCACCACCTGCATTGAGCGTTTCGGCAACAAGAGTCTCACAATGTTGCAGCAGGTGGTGAACAGCGATAGCGGTGCGGTTTGCGTAACCTGTCGTACAGTGATGTCTGGCTTCCGTCGTTCCACAGGGGCCTCGGCCACCATTCCCGAGGAGGTGAAGACGTTCCTTAGCAGGTAGATTGTTGCGTCTGCGGTATAATAAAACTGCAAGTTGCACGTTATTGCCAATACTAATGAGTTGAAATGAAAGTAATCCGTTACATATTGCTGTTGGCCATGCTGCTTGCCTCCGTGGCGGCAGAAGCACAGGAGAAGGTGCCACGCCTGCGTGACGCACGGCTTGCGCTGCCGCGGAGAGTCAAAGAGGTGCGTGTCGACACCGTCATCCACCCCAATGTGGGCAAGGGGCACTATACCTATGCCACCATACTCGATGGCGACACGGTGCCGCTCTACCAGATGAACGACGTGAAGATCTATGCCAGTGGCCTGTTGCTTACTCCAAAGGAGTTGAAAAACAACAAGAAACTTATAAAGAATGTCCGTCTTATGCTGCCGTATGCACAGGAAGGCCGCCGTCGTCTCGACGCCCTCGAGGTTGAGATAGCGGCGCTGCCCAAGAAGGACCGCAAGGCGGCGATAAAGAAGGCCGAGCACGACCTGCTGGCCGAATACAAGGACGAAATCTCCAACTACACATTCTCGCAGGGGCTTGTGCTCATCAAGCTCATCGACCGTGAGACCAACCGCACGGCCTACGCCATTGTGGGCGAACTGCGCGGCTCGCTCCGCGCCGGTCTCTATCAGACCTTGGCCAAGCTCTTCGGATACAACCTCAAAGACACTTTCGACCCCCGTCACAATGCCAAAGACGACCTCATCGACCGTATCTGCTTGTCGATAGAAAGGGGGCAGTTGTGAAGGGCTATGTGTTTCTTTCTGCGGTGCCTATGCGAGCCACAGACTCGGACCGTGCCGAGATGGTCAACCAGCTGGTTTCGGGCGATGTTGTAGAGGTGCTTGAAAGGCAGGAGAAATGGTCGCGTGTCAAAAACGAATACGACGGCTATGAGGGCTGGGTCGACAACAAGCAGTATGCACCGTTCGAGGATGCCGCATCGCTGGCGGAAAACCTATTTCTCGGAACCCCATATCTCTGGGGTGGACGCTCCATTGGCGGCATCGACTGCAGTGGCTTGACTCAGATCTGCTTCAAGGCCAACGGCGTATGGCTTCCACGCGATGCCAGCCAGCAGGCTACCTGTGGCGTTGAGGTGTGCCCGTGTGATATACAGCGCGACGACCTTGCATTCTTTAAAAACGCCGAGGGACGCATTGTCCATGTCGGCATCTGTCTTGGCGATGGCCGCATCATCCATTCTTCCGGCCAGGTCCGTATCGATACCCTCGACTCCCGTGGCATCTTTGTTGAGCGCACCGGACAATACAGCCACACGCTGCATTCCATTCGCCGTATTACAGCGTAGCAATCGGCTTGTTATTAGGTGAGTTAAGCCCGTTATGTGAATTATTTTTGGCCATGTCGGGCTTTCTTTGTATTTTTGCATTTTATTTCAGTAAATAAAACAGCATACGATATATGGCAGAATTAACCGAGCAAGAACAGATACGCCGCAATTCGCTGGCAGAGTTGAAGAATCTGGGTATAAACCCCTATCCAGCCGCACTCTATGAGGTGAACGCCAAAAGCGCAGAAATACTGGAGAAGTTCCCACAGGACAACACCCTCTTCCAGAATATCAGCATCGCCGGCCGCATCATGAGCCGCCGCATCATGGGTGCCGCCTCGTTTGTGGAGCTGCAGGACAGCTACGGCCGTATCCAACTCTATATCAAACGTGACGAAATATGCCCCGACGAGGATAAGACCCTGTATAACACAGTCTTTAAACGCCTCCTGGATATCGGCGATATCATCGGCGTCACCGGCTATGTCTTCGTGACCCAGATGGGTGAGACCTCCATCCATGTGAAGAGTCTCACAGTGCTCAGCAAGAGCCTCCGTCCGCTGCCCATCGTCAAGGAGAAGGACGGCGTGGTCTACGACGCCTTCAGCGACCCCGAGTTGCGCTACCGCCAGCGTTATGTCGACCTCATCGTCAACCCGCAGGTGCGCGACGTCTTTGTGCAACGCGCCAAGATTGTGAACGAGATGCGCAGCTACTTCAACGAGCAAGGCTATCTTGAGGTAGACACCCCCGTGCTGCAAAGCATACCCGGCGGCGCCGCCGCACGCCCCTTCGTGACGCACCACAACGCCCTCGATATAGACCTCTACCTGCGTATTGCCAACGAGTTGTACCTCAAGCGCCTCATCGTGGGTGGCTTTGCGGGCGTGTATGAGTTCAGCCGCAACTTCCGCAACGAGGGCATGGACCGCACCCACAACCCCGAGTTCACCGCCATGGAGATCTACGTCCCCTACAAGGACTACAACTGGATGATGACCTTCACGGAGAATATGCTGGAGCGTATAGCCAAAGCTCTTCACGGCGACACCAAGGTCAACGTATGGGGCAACGAGATAGACTTCAAACCGCCGTTCCGCCGCGCCCCGATGTGCCAGCTCATCAAAGAAGAGACCGGTGTGGACGTGTCGGGCATGAACGAGGACGAGCTGCGCGAAGCCTGCAAGCAGCTCGGCGTGGAGACCGACCAGACCATGGGCAAGGGCAAGCTCATCGACGCCATCTTCGGTGAGAAGTGCGAGGGCAAGCTCATACAGCCCACCTTCGTCACCGACTACCCCATCGAGATGTCGCCCCTCTGCAAACGCCACCGCGACAACCCCGAGCTCACCGAGCGCTTCGAGCTCTTCGTCTGCGGCAAGGAGCTGGCCAACGCTTACTCCGAGCTCAACGACCCTATCGACCAGCTGGG
>JAEEGL015919650.1_pt1 | contig 17606 bp, 10 predicted proteins | sample 9134231 | NCBI WGS metagenome assembly JAEEGL01 (sample SAMN16246548, study PRJNA631951) | gut metagenome | biome: gut microbiome; feature: rumen; material: fiber-attached | host: Bos | place: Iran: Karaj | collected 2018-10 | reverse complement strand
GTCTGAACAAGTTCTTCAAGGAGAGCACCCTCGAGGAGCAGGAGTACACCATGAGCGACGACAAGAAGACCTGCAAGCAGGTCCTCGCCGAGGCCGACAAGGAGGCCAAGGTCATCTGCTTCAAGAGGTTCTCCCTCAACGACTGATGAGTCATCCGGATATTTCAGAAATGGCCTGCAGTTTGCAGGCCATTTTTGTTATATTTGCACCGTTATGAATCTGAAGAGTCTTGCAAAGGATACCGCCGTATACGGCCTGGTGAGCATCGTTGGCAGGTTCCTGAATTACCTGCTGGCCATCCTGTACACGTACAAGATCCCGGCAGAAAGCGGCGGTTACGGCATCGTGACCAACCTTTATGCATATACCGCACTCTTCTTCGCCCTCCTCACCTTCGGTATGGAGACCACCCTATTCCGCTTCGCCAACAAGCCCGAAGCGGACGAGAAGATGGTCACCAGCAACGCTTTGAGGATGGTGGGTCTCGTTGGGGTCGTGTTCCTCGCGGCGGTGTTCCTCCTGCTGCGCCCGATTTCCGGGGCATTGGGATACGAAGCGCATCCGGAGTACATCGGCATCTTCGCGCTGATAACCGCCCAGGACGCCTTCCAGGCCGTGATGTTCAGCCGCCTGCGCCAGCAGCACAAGGCCATGCGCTTCGTGGCGCTGAAGTTCGCCTTCATCATACCGAGCATCCTCCTCAACCTCTTCGTCTTCCTGGTGATGGTCAATATGGCCTCGCTGCATGACGTTTTCGTGCGTTTCGACTACGGCGTGGGCCTCATCTTCTTCATCAACCTGTTCTGCACGACGCTGGTCTCTTTCCTGTTCATCCCCGAGATCAAGGAGATCACCTATGGGTTCGACAGGAAAATGGCGAAGCAGATGCTGATCTACTCCTGGCCCCTGCTCCTGCTCAGTCTTGTGGGAGTGCTCAACCAGGTGGCGGACAAGATCCTCCTCCCGCGCCTGATGCCCGGAGAGGAAGGAATGGTGCAGCTCGGCATCTACGGCGCCTGCGTAAAGATAGCGATGATAATGTCCCTGCTCACGCAGGCCTTCCGCTATGCATACGAGCCGATAGTCTTTGCGGACAACAAGGACAGGAACAGCCCCGAGACGCTTGCCGACGGCACACTGTACTTCATTGTCTTCACTTTGCTCGCTTTTCTGGGAGTGATAGTCTTCATGCCTGTCCTTCAGTACTTTGTGGGTGCAGGCTACCGCTCCGGACTCGGGGTCATCCCTGTCGTGATGATGGCCGAGATCTTCATGGGCGTCTACTTCAATCTCTCGTTCTGGTACAAACTCACTGACCAGAACTGGTGGGGCGCGATCATCAGTGCCATCGCCGTGGCCGTTATGATCGCCATCAACGTCATATTCGTCCCGAAGATAGGGTACTGGGCCTGCGCCTGGGGAGGCTTCACCGGCTACGGCCTCTCCATGCTGCTGAGCTATCTCATCGGCCAGAAAAAATACCCCATCCGCTATGACCTCCGGGGCATAGGCCTGGCGGCCCTGGTGGCGGGTGGCGCCTACGTCGCCCACGCCGCCATCGTCCGCGCAGGCGTCGGCCCCGTCCTCAGTATCCTCCTCGGCTGTCTCCTCATCGCCGTCTACGGCGCCGTTATGTTCCTTTACCTGCGCAGGAAATCCCGCATCTGATCAATCAAGAGATATAAAAAGGGAGGCTGACCGAGCGGTCAGCCTCCCTTTCCGTATTGAGTGATGGGTAACTACTTGTAGTAGAACAGTTTCAGCGGGGTGAATCCGCCTCCGGTGAAGAGCAGGTGCTGGTCGTCGAGCAGGTCGAGGATGGGATCGCCGTCGAAGTTGATCTCGATGGTGTATGTGCCGTCCCCGTTGTCGACGATGCGGTCATTGCCGGTCGTGATGTCTTCTCCGGTCCAGGTGGTGCTCCACCATCCGGTGGTAATGCGCATCTGCACCCAGTCGCTGCCCTGTGCAGTGAGATAGAACGTGCCGCTCTTGATGACAGCCCATTGATCCGCAGGAATGGTGTAGATCTCCTCTCCGGTGGAGTGGCCGTCGGCAGCGAAACGGTAGGTACCGTTCCAGTTGGCCGGGCCGTTTCCGTCAGGATCGCCGTTCTCCCAGATCAATACTTCCTCAGGGCCGGAATCGTCTCCGTCGACCCAGATCTCCTCCTCGAAGTAGATCTCCAGAGGTGTATAACCGCCTCCGGTAAAGAGCAGGTGCTGGTCGTCGAGCAGTGCAAGTAGGTCGGCGTCGCCGCTAAGATCGACTGCAAGTGTCCAGGTGCCGTCTCCATTGTCCGTGAGCAGTTCATTGCCGGGCTGGATGTCGTTGCCGGTCCAGGTAATGCTCCACCATCCGGTGGTGACGCGGATCTGAGGATTCTCGCCCGTGAGCAGCACATAGAACGGCTCGCTCTTGATCTTCGCCCAGATGTCTGCGGGAATGGTGTAGATCTCCTCTCCGGTGGAATGGCCTTCACCGGCGAAACGATAGGTACCGTTCCAGTTTACACCGCCGTGACCATCCGGATCGTCATTCTCCCATACGGAAGTCTTGACAATCTCCGAATGACCTCCGCCGTCGATCCATTCGTCTTCAAGGGAATAGATCTTAAGGGGAGTATATCCACCTCCGGTGAAGAGCAGATGCTGTGCGTCGAGCAAGGCCAGCAGGTCCGGATCGCCGCTCAGGTCGACCGCAAGGGTCCAAGTGCCGTCTCCATTGTCCGTGAGCAGTTCATTGCCGGGCTGGATGTCGTTGCCGGTCCAGGTCGTGCTCCACCATCCGGTGGTGACACGGATCTGAGGATTCTCGCCCGCGAGCAGCACGTAGAACGGCTCGCTCTTGATCTTACCCCAGATATCTGTCGGGAAGGTGTAGATCTCCTCACCTGTGGAGAAGCCGTCACCGGCAAAGCGGTAAGTACCGTTCCAGTTTACACCGCCGTGTCCATCCGGATCGTCATTCTCCCAGTAAACGACTTCCTTGGTCTCCCAATGTCCGCCGTCGGAAGCGGGTTCGTATGACAACTCAGGAAGCAGGAACTCCCTTCCGTCGATGGTGTACAACTTGCCAACGAACGTACCGGTATAGATGGTTTTCCTCGGGATGACGAAGATGATGGAGTTGGAGCCTTTGCGATAGAACTGTTCATCCTGGAGGATGAGCGGATTGCCATCTGCGTCAAGCAGTTCGACACTGCTTACAAACTCGAGGTCCTCACCGTAAACAGTGAGCTGCTCTCCACCGGTGATGCTTTCGCCGTCCTGTTTGGAATAGCCGGAAACCTTGGTGTAGCCAAGGGTCAGCGGAACACGTGATTCAGCCTCTTCGTCAGCGGTACGGACGATGAGGTTGCCACCGGCTGCTGAGATGCCGGAAGGAGCGTTCACCCTGATCATATCGTTGCTGACAAGCTCGAAACTGGTAACGGTGACGCCGTCGGGGAACACTATCTCACGTACATCCGAGAAGCCTGAACCATTGATGGTCATGGGCTGTCCGGCGACGACCTTGGTCGGGAAGAACACCTTGATGCCCAGCCCGATGTCTGCCGACTCTTCGATTTCCGTAGGGTTACAGCCCGTAAGGACACCCATCAGAGCGACTGACAGAATAATTCCTAAATAAGTAAATATCTTTTTCATATTTGAAATCCTCCTTTAATACTACCAGCCTGGATTCTGAGTAAGGTTGGGGTTCTTCTTCAATTCAGTCTGCGGGATAGGATAGAAGTAGTACTTGTCGTTCCACTGGCGGTTGACCGTGGTACGGCTTAGCTGCAGCGAACTGCTGATCGTAGCAACCTGGACGCTCTTGAAGTACTGAGGACCTTTCTTCCAACGGCGGACATCCCAGAAACGGTGGTTCTCGAATGCCAGCTCCACAAGACGCTCGCGCTCGTAGCGCTCGACCCAGGCTTCGCCGTCCTCGGTGAAGTTGGGCATCTTGATGTCAGAACGGTTGCGCAGCTTGTTGATGGCTTCGTTCGCAGTCAGTCCGTAGGTGGCGTCGTTGGCGCTGCCCGTGGCATTGAATACGGCTTCGGCATAGTCGAGGTAGAACTCGCCCAGGCGGAAGATAATCCAGGTATGACGGCGGCTGGTCTGGTTGTCGGCCGTGGTGACGCAGGATCCGTCGACGTATTTCTTGAGATAGTAGCCGGTAGGAGTGGCACCATACTTCGGGGAAGCGTTGAAACCTCCGACGAAAGTTTCGATGACCTTCTTCTGTGCTCCGTTGCTCGGCCACTGGTCGCCGTTCTTAACGACTGTGAGAGCGAAGCGGGGGTCAAGTCCTTCATACGGGTTGACCGTGTTGAGGTCGATGCTGCCGGGATAGCGCTTGCCGAAAGTCTCCCCGTTGTCCTGGTACTCGTACTGGTCGACGAAACTCTGGGTAGGGCAGTTGCCGGAAGCGCCGTTCTCGACGCCGATAGGATAGTTGGCCATCTCGAAGGTGTTGCTGTCGCCGCGTCCCAGGCCGAAGATCAGTTCTTTATTGAAGAAAGCTTCATGGCCCCACAAGGAACCGTAGGAACTGAGCTTCAATCCCCACATGTCGGCATTGTCGAGAATGAACTTGCAGGCCTCGGCAGCCTTCTCCCACTTGCTCCTGTCGTTCGACGGGTTGAAGAGCGGGGAGGCCGCGTAGAGCAGCGTACGCGCTTTCAGCGCAAAGGCTGCAACGCGGGTGGCGCGGCCGATCTCGGCACCGGGCTCGGTGATGTAGGAAACCGGAAGATAGGGGGCGATGGCGTCGAGTTCGTCGACGATGAACTTCACTATCTTGTCGGCCGGCGTGCGCTCGATGCTGTTGGCCTGGGCATTGGTGAGCGTCGTAGTCACAAGAGGAACATCACCATAGGCCCTGAGGAGTTCGAAGTAGAAGTATGCCCTCAGGAAACGGAGTTCGTAAGGGAAGACCTCCATCTGCTGCTTCCAGTTGTTGTAACTGGAGTTATACTCCCACTCCGAGATATCCGTCTTGTCGATCTTCTCCAGATACATGTGGATATCCGCGATGGCCGTATAGGACTTCGTCCAGATGTTAGAATAGGGATTGGCGGCACTCCAGCCACCATTGATATAGTTGTTTACCGCACCGGTCTCCAAGGCATACTGGGCCTCATCCGTGGCACCTGCAAGGAAGTAGGCGCTGTTGGAGTCGAACTCGCTGTTGTAGATCTGTGCGTAAACGTCGAACACCATGTTCTTGATACCATTCTCGAAGTACTCGTAGGTCCATGCCTCGTCGCGCGTGTTCTCCTCAGTATAGTTGAGGTCGACGCACGAGACCATGACGCCGCAGGCGAGAATGAGTGAAAATATTCTATCAAGTTTCATAATTCAATCCTTTTTTAGAATACAACAGAAAGGCCTAAAGACACAGCTTTCATCACGGGATAGCCAGTGTTGAGATTCTCTGCATCCATTGCAGGGATATTGCCGATGGAAAGGAGATTCTGTCCCTGGACGAACAGTTTGGCATCAGCAACCTTGATGTGGCTCAGAAGCGAAGCGGGGAGCCTGTAATAGACTTCGCAGTCGCGGAGTTTGAGCCAGTTGACATTGCGGTACCAGGTTGTTGAGTTCTGTGCGTTGTTGGCACCGTTCATAGTAGAAAGACGCGGATAAAGCGCGTGTGTTCCCGCTATGTCATAGCAGTTGTCATAATACTCCTGCGAGAGATTGCGGTTGTCGGAGAGGGCTCCCCAGACACCGTCGACGTACATCAGACTCTTCATCTGGTTGGCTGCACCCTGGAACGTTGCGTTGATGCCGAATCCCTTGAACTCAGTACCGAAGCTGAAACCGTAGTTAAGGGCGGGGACAGCGGAACCGTGGTCCATCGTCACGTAGTCGTTCTCGTTGATGAAGCCGTCTTCGTTGACATCCTTATACTTGATGTCGCCGACCTTGACCTGTCCGAACTCCTGCTTGGGGCTGTTGTCGATCTCCTCCTGGCTCTGGAAGAAGCCGAGGGAGATTAGCCCGCGTGCGGCGTCGGCGGGGGTGCCGATGACGGAGAGGTTGGGGTACACAGGAGTCTCGATCCATTCCAGGATCTGGCTCTTTACGAAGGAGACGTTGCCTCCGAAGTTGATATTCAGTCCGTTAGTGAAAGTCTTGGCGTAGCGCAGTCCGGCTTCAACGCCGTAGCTTGCCACGACTCCCTTGTCGTCGAAGGCAGACTGGATGCCCACAACGTCCGAGTTGAGGGAGGCGGCGCTGATCAGGATGTTGCGGCGCTGCTGATAGAACACGTCTGCGGTGAAGTCAAGGCTGTTGGCGATTCTCAGGTCGGTTCCGAAGTTGGCCTTGTAGGCGGCCTCCTGGCGGAAGTCGTCGGTAGGGAACTGTGTCAGGAACGCACCCCAGGAGCCGTTGAAGGCTTCGCCATACCAGAACTGACCGTGGGAATTGTTCCACCTGTCGAGCCACAGGCCCGCCTGAGGAACGTAGTCCGTGTGCTGGATACCGCCTGACATGCGGACCTTGCCGTAGTTCAGGAAACCGGCGTCAGGATTGTCGACGAAGATATATCCAAGTCCGAGGGTAGGGGAGAACGCCCACTTGGCGGGGTACGAACGGTTGGAACCGTTCGCTGCGAGCACTAGGTCGACCATGAACCTTTCGGCGTGGTCATAGTGGGTGGCTAGCTGCCAGTTCTCGCGGTACCAGGTGTTGTTGCGGTTGTCCCGGATCTCGCTCTTCATATTGTAGCCCGCATTGGCGGCGAAGTTGTCCCCGTTGCCGAAGGTGGTGGCGTATTTGAGTCCGGTATTGACCGTTCCGATGCGCCACTGGGAGTCGACCCAGTAATTGAAGTTGAGCTTGTCCTCGACGGTACCCATGACCGCTTCCTTCATCGCTCCTCCGTCATAATAGTTCCATCCGTACTGGTAACCCTTCGTACGGTTCTCGATGATGTTCGAGGCGTTGTCGTAGGATCCTCCGACATAGAACTTCAGCCCGTCGGCGATGAAATCGAGGTCCTGCTCCAGGGTCATGTCAGCCCAGATCTGGCGCTGATGGGTCTTGGTGAAACCGGTACCGGTGGCTTTGGCGACGAGGTTGAAGTCTCCGTAGGTCTGGCTGCCTCCCCAGACACCGCCCTGGGTCCTGATGGGGAAGGCAAGTGCGGGTACCTTGTAAAGATGCCACCAGGCGTCGTTGGAGTTCATGTTCGGAACTCCGTTCGTCTCCATGAAGATGGCGAGGACGTTGGTCTTGACCCGTGTGGAACTGGTGACCTGGAAATCAACATTGGAGCGGATGTTCATCTTGGAATACATCAGCTGGGAGGTCCAGACTCCCTGGTCGGGATTCTTGTAAAGTCCGCGGGCGTCGGTGTAGTCCAACTGGGTGTAGTATTCCACCTTGTCCGCACCTCCGAACATGGAGATGAAGGCGCGGGTCTCATTGGCGGTATTCTTGAAAACTTCGTCCTTCCAGTTGACGTTGGGATAGACAAAAGGATCGCTGCCGTCCTTGAATTTCTGGAGTTCGGCCTCTGTGTAGGCAATGGCGCTGCCATCGTTCATACGGGCGATGTTCAGGGCATTGGCATAGTCGAATGCGCTGACCATATCGGCCGTCTGGGGATCGAACTGGACCTTGCGGGATGCGCCGGCCTTGACGTTGAATCCACTGTCGGGTTTGCCACGCTTTGTCTTCACGAGGAGTACACCGTTGATACCTTCGTGGCCGTACATGGCCACGGCGGCGGCATCGCGGAGGACGGTCACGCTCTCAACCTCTTCCACGGAAAGGCGGTCGATCGGGCGCTCCTGGCCGTCCACGAGGATCAGGATGTTTGTCTCGCCGGTCGTCTGGATGCCGCGGATGTTGAAGGAAGCACCCCTGTTCTCTTCGCCCTTGAAACCGGTGTTCTGGAGGGCGGTAAGGCCCAGCAACTTGCCGTACAGAGCGTCGGCAAGGCTGATGGCGGAGGTACGGCTAAGCTCTTCGGCGGTGATGGTATAGGTCGCCGCCGTAGTCAGGTATTCCGAGCTCTCGACGCCGAAGCCCAAGTCCACTTTCTGTGACTTCTTGTCACCGAGCACGGCTTGAGCGTTCGCGGTCACAGGTATCGCGCAGAACCCCAACAGGCTATATATGAGTATATTGCGTAATTTCATAATCGTCAAAGTTTCTAGTTATTACCAACCAGGGTTCTGAGTGAGGCCATATCCCTTCTGAATCTCATTGCGGGAAACGGGGTCGAGATACCACTTGTTCGTCCAGAAGCCTGGCTTCCACCAGGCACGGCCGCCGCCGGCGATGATCTCAACCTTCTCGTACTCGAATTTGGGCCAGGGGGTGGAGGAATCCCAAGGATACTTGATGTCCTTCCCGTCCGCATCCTGCAGAGGCAGACGCTTGCCCTCGGAGTCGAGGCAATAGATTTTGATCTCGTGGAGAGGCTTGGTGAAAAGGTCCTGACGCTTGCGACGGATCATATCGTACACGCGGTCGCCGCATTCGGCGCCGATCTCGCAGTTGCGCTCGCGGAGGATCTCATTGATCAGGTTCTCCTTGTTGGACAGCAGGTTCAACTCAGGATTCATGGTCTCGAGACGGCCAAGGCCGACGCGGCTGCGGACGACGTGGAGATCGTCGAGTGCATCCTTGAAGCGGCCCAGCTCAGCGTTGGCTTCAGCGCGGATGAGATACACCTCGGCGAGGCGGATGTATGAAATGCCGACGTAAGCATCATCCATCCTGCCTCCGCCATAGTAATCGAGCATCCACTTGAACTTGCAATAGCCGGTGGCCACATCTTCCGGCTTATTGAAGTCGGCGTCATACATATAGAGGCCGTTCGTCCACGAATCGGTGTAGTTGTTACCGGCGTAATCGAATCCGGCAGGCAGGTCGTGACGGGGGACCACCATGGTCTCATAGAGACGGGGGTCGCGGTCGGCAAAGATATCCACGCCGGGATTGGTCTTTCCATAGATGTCCGAGTAAGGGAAATTCTTACCGTCCTGCATGCCGAAGCACTCCATCAACTCGTTGGTGGGGACGGCGCCACCTTGGCGATAACCGTCAAGGGCGAAACCTGCCCAGCCCCATCCTCCGTTGTTTCCGGAAAGGGTCGTGGTGGGATGTGCATCGAACAGTTTCTCGTGGTTCGTCGCATCGTTGCGGTAGCGGTAGGCCTGGCGATAGGCTTTCCTATAGCCGGCTTCATCATTCGACGTCGGCTGGACCAACTGATAATAGTTGCCGTTCTGGGCATTGTCATCGAAGAAATCGTTGCAATACTGGAGGACCTTGTTCCAGAGGGAAGGGTCTTCCTTTCCGTACCATACGTGCTCGATGTTGGTGAACTCGGTGGTCTTATCCGGAGTATACTCCATATAAGGAGCATTGCTGTTGAACAGCGGCGATGCGGCGAACATCCATACCTTTGCACGAAGCGCGCGCGCGGAGGCGCGGGTGAGGCGGCCGGACCACTGGCCGATGTCGGCATTGTCGACATTCCAGATGAAACCGGGCTCCTTGATGGCGCAGACGATCAGGGAGTCGATGAACTCCACGGTCTCCATCGCCGTCGAACGTCCGCGGGTGAATGTCTCGCCGGGGGTATATGCCTTGTTCACAAGACAAAGTCCGCCGAAGTTGCGGAAACCGTCGAAGTATCGGCTGGCCATGATAGTATAGGCTTCGCCGCGCAGGCGGCTCTTCTCGTTGTCGGCCATATCCGGCACCTTGTCGATATTCTCGATCAGCTGCCAGCACTTACGGATGGTTTCATAGATGGACACGCGACCTCCGGATTCACTGAGATTGCCAAGATTGGTCGCATAGGCGAACTTGCCCTGCAGGTTACCGTTGTCGACGTCCTGGGAGCCTTCGTTCAGCGTTCCGGGATAGTAGGTCTGGTAAGGACCGCCCCAGGTGCAATAGCAGTAATAAGAATCAGAGAGGGCATCGATGGGCGTTCCGTTCATCATGTTTCCGGAGGTGTATGTGCAATATATCTGCCCATAGGCGCTCCAGAGGAAATTGCGGGTATACTCGGCCTTGGAGAATACCGTGTCGATATTGACGTCGACACCCGGAGCCTTCTCCAGGAAGGCGTCGCCGATAGCGAGGCGGTCGACGCAGGACGAGAGGAGAAGGGCTGATCCGATTCCAAGCGCGAGGATGATATTGTATATCTTTTTCATATTCGTGACTGCATTAGAAGTTAAGCTGTACACCCATATTGAACACACGGGTCATCGGGTAACGGATGCCATAGTCGAGTCCGGAACCGGGCGCTTCGGGGTCATTGCCGTCGAAACGGGCGAAGGTCAGCAGGTTCTGGCCGGAGAGGTACACCCTGATGTAGTTGAAGAAAGGAATCTTCGCGGGTTTATTGAAGGTGTAACCTATCTCAACGTTTTTCAGACGCAGATATTTGGCATCAATCATCCAGGCCCTGGAATCGTAGATGTTGTTCTGGTTGTTGAATGAGATGCGGGGCAGTTCGGAGTTGCGGTTGTCTTCCGTCCAGGAGTTGTCCGCCACCCACTGTGAGAGAGCCGAGGTCATCGTGGAACCGAACTGGGCGCGGTAGTAACTGCCCAGCGAACGGCTCACGTGGTCGGCACCGGTCCACAGCATCGAGAAGTCGAGGCCCTTCCAGTGGAAGGAGGCGTTCAAGGAATAGGTGATCTCGGGATTGTTGGTGTAACCGAGGGCGTGCTGGTCCTTGTCGTCGATCAGGCCGTCCCCGTTCAGGTCGACATAGACGCAGTCGCCATACTTGAGGTTGTCGATGCCCTGATAAGGCATGTCTGCGCCATACTGCGCCCTGTAACGGTCTTCTGTGCCCTCCTGGTAGAACTCAAAGAGTTCGTAACCGAAAGGCTGTCCGACCGGAAGGCCCGTACGCCTCAGGTAGTCGTACATAGGCGGTACTTCAAGCATCTCGATGACCTTGTTCCTTGCGAACGAGAAGTTCGGAGAGATGGAATAGTGGAAGTCGCCGATATTGTCCTCCCAATTGACAGTGACCTCGTAACCGTGGTTCTTGACGCGTCCGTCATTGACGTAACTGGCCTGCAAGTAGGTGACGGCAGGCAGGGTGGCGGAGTTGTTGACGAGAATGCCGGTACGGTCCTCCCAGAAGAAGTCGACATAGGTGTGCAGGCGGTTCTTGAAGAAGCCGGCATCCACACCGACATTGATCTTGGTGGCGGTCTCCCAGGTCACGTTAGGATTGCCGGCGCTGAGCTCCTTGACACCTTTCAGCCAACTGCCGTTGGTGCCGAAGTTGGTGGCGCGGCTCGTCGTGTCCACCATCATGCCGCCGTTGAAGAACTGCCATGTACCGGGCAGGTACAGGAAGCGCGCGCCATAGGAGTTGTCGTTTCCGACGAGGCCCCATGAACCGCGGAACTTCAAATAGCTGATGACATCCTTGACGGGCTCCCACCATTTCTCCTGTGAAGGGATCCAACCCACTGAAACGGAAGGGAAAAGGCCGTAGCGCTTGCCGGGGGCGAAGTTCTCCGAACCGTTGTATCCGATATTGAGGTCGAGCAGGTACTTGGTGGCATAGTCGTAGGTGACGCGGCCGACCAGTCCGACATATCCCCTCGGGATATCCGAATACGAACCGGGATAGTAGCTTTTGCTCTGGTTATAGAGAAGAAGGGCGGTCACATTGTGCTCGCCGAAATGGCGGGCATAGTCGAAACTCGCCTCGGCGTACCAGTTGCGGCTGCCCCATTTGTTCTCGCGATAGTCAAGAGGCCAGGTGGTGTTCTCCTTGCGGAGGACCTCCACGCCGTCGACGATCGTGGCGACATAGGTAAGGCCCGAGCCATAGCCGTTCTGACGGTTCTTCTGTGCAGAATACTCGGAATTGTAGGAAGCCTTCGCCTTGAAATCCAGGCCCTGGGTGATGAAACCGAGGTCCAGTTTGTACTGGATGTCGAAGTTGAGGGCGTTGGTGCTGGTGTTGCGATATCCCAGATTATAATAATTGGAAAGAGCGTCGCGGTCGAATGCTCCGACGAGGTTGGGGTCGGCGACGACATGGCGTCCGGCCGGATCGATACCGATGCCGGCATAAGGAGGAGCGCTCTGCAGATAGCGGAACAGGAAGCCTTCGTTGTTGTTCGGGTCAGTACTTCCGCCCATGGTGTTGCGGTCCTGCATGCGTCCGCCAAGGGTGATGGACAACTGGCTGCGGCGGGAAACGTCGATGTCGATGTTGGCGCGGTAGTTCAAGCGCTGGAAACTGAAGTTCTCGTGCTTGTCTGTGGAGAAGGTCTTGAACAGGGAGTCCTGGTTCAGGAAACCGGCGGAAACGAAGTAGCGGACCCGGTCGGTACCTCCGTTGACGTTGACGTTGGCCTGCTCCTGCCATGCGGCATCTTTCATGATGTAGTCGATCCAGTTCGTGTTCGGGAACGTGACGGGCATGTCTCCCGTGCGGAAATGCTCCATTACGTTCTGGTTGAACTTAAGGCTGATACCGGCATCCGTATAGGTCGAGTAGTCGGGAATGTTGACGGTGCCCGGCCACTGGCTCATGGGGAGGGCGTCGGTGATCATCGTGTAATTGTGCATCTGGCCGTAGGTATAAGAATCGGCGAAGTCAATGAACTTCGAAACCGTCTGGACCGCGGTATTGAAAGATGCAGAGACCGATGCCTTGCCGGCAGTGCCTCGTTTCGTGGTCACGAGGATGACACCGTTGGCGCCGCGGACACCGAAGACGGCCGTGGCGGATGCGTCCTTCAGGACGGATATGCTCTCGATCTCGTTGGCGTCCAACTGCGAGAAGGGACGCTCTACGCCGTCGACGAGCACCAGAGGCTCCGCGCTGGTCAGCGAGCCGACGCCGCGGATGCGGATGACGGGCTCGTCAGCGCCCGGCATACCTGAGGCCTGGACGGCCGAAACGCCGGGGAGGTTGCCCTGGAGGGCATTGGCGACGCTCGCGACCGGGGCCTTCAGGAGGCCTTCGCCGCTCACTGCGGACACGGCACCGGTGATGGTGACTTTTTTCTGCTGGCCATAGGCGACGACCACGGCCTCTTCGAGAGACCTTGAGTCAGGCTCCATCGTTACGGTGAGCCTGGTGCCCGTAACCTGTATCTCCTGGGTGATGTATCCGACACAAGAGATCTCGAGAGTGGCTCCCTGTGGGACGGAAAGTACGAAGTTACCGTCCATGTCGGTGATGGTGCCGTTCCTGGTCCCTTGTATGACCACTCCGGCTCCGATCAACCCCTCTCCCAGCTCATCCAGAACCCTGCCTTCGACGCGAAGGTTCTGGGCGAAAGATTGTCCGGGCATGAGTAGCAGAAGCGCCAGAAGCCCGAACAGATGAGATAGTTTTCTCCTTTTCATCATTTTAGGATAAGTTAGATGGTTGAAAAACTGTTTGGTTAATGAAAAAGGTTAATATGTTTAGTTTCAAATGTGGCATAAAAAAACAGTGGCATTCCGGTCCGTCATCCTGTCGGCGTAGGGAAAGCACTGCACACTCAAATGGGCTATGATGTTTTTTCATAGCTTATGGTTAGTACTTATCGTTGCGAATTTAGCAAAAGAAAGTCAGATTGCAAGTAATATGGATAAAAAAGAAAAACGCTCCGTGCTTCACAGCAAGGAGCGCCTGCAATTCTAACCAAAATTTAACCTATGAAAAAACTATTCGTCTTTAGATATAGCAATGTCCATGCCAAGTTAGACGTACAGTCTTAACATTTGTTAAAAATTATTCGCTTTTCGGAAGCGAGTCTTTGTCCAGACGGACCGAAACGATCTTGACTTCGCTCAACGGAAGGTCGTTCTCGTTGGTCTGCACCGCGGCGATGCGGTCGATGACGTCGAGGCCGGAAATGGTCTCGCCGAACACCGTATACTCTCCGTTGAGGGATGCGCAAGCTGCCTCATCCTGAACGATATAGAACTGCGAACCGGACGACTCCTTCATGGGGTTGGCGCGGTCGCCGCGGCGTGCTGCGGCCAGCGCGCCCTTCTTGTGCGTGTACTCGGGAACGAACTCGGCGGGGATGGTATAGCCGGGGCCGCCGGTGCCGAACTTGTCGGCATTTGCAGGATCCTTGGTCAGCGGGTCGCCGCCCTGGATCATGAAACCGTTGATGACCCTGTGGAACAGCAGTCCGTTGTAATAGCCCGAGAGGGCGAGTTTCGCGAAGTTCTCGCGATGCTTGGGAGTCTGCGAGTAGAGCTTGATCTTGATCGTTCCGAGGTTGGTGACGATGTCGAATACCGGCTCGTCCGGCAGTGTAGCGATAGTTGCCATTGCTTCCTTCTGTTTCTGTTCCATTTCTACCTGTGCGAGCGAATCGAGGCGTGCCTTCTCAGCGGCTTCCTGTTCGGCTTTTTTCTGGGAGTTGCCGCAACCTGCGGCGAGGATGATGGCGCCCGAAATGCACAGGGCGCCGATAAGGATTCTTTTCATATATAATTAAATTAATCGAGTCTGCGATAGTTGTATCCCATGATATCCAGGATCTTCAGTTGATGCTCCGCAAGTTTCGTCCTGAACGATTCGAAATCCTTGTTCTCCGGACGGCACCACTGAACCTCGCTGAGGGCGAGCATTCGCGGCAGCAACATGTACTGCAGATGCTCCTCGGTGGCGATATACTCCGTCCAGAGGTTGGCCTGGACGCCGAGGATATGCTTCTCGGAACCGGCCGGAATGCCCTCCAGCGGCTCGAAGGAGTAGATCTTCTCGAGCGGGACGAAGCCTCCGATGCCGACGGGCTCCTTGGCCGTGTCACGGCTCTGCATATAGTCGAAATAGCAGTGCGAAGTGGGCGTCATGATGGCGTCGAAGCCGTGCGAAGCCGCTTCGATGCCGCCCTCGATGCCGCGCCAGGACATCACCGTGGCACCTTCGGCCAGTTCGCCTTCGAGGATCTCGTCCCATCCGATGATCTTCTTGCCCAGCGTGGCCAGGAACGACTGCATGCGGGCGGTGACGTAGCACTGGAGGTACTGCTCGGCGCTGAAGCGCCCGTCGCCCTTCAGCCCCAGTTCCGCGATCTTTGCCTGGCAGTCGGGGCATTTCTCCCACTCGGTCTTGGGACATTCGTCACCTCCGATGTGGATATATTCGCCGGGGAACAGTTCAGCGACTTCGGCGAGGACGTTCTCGAGGAACTCGTATGTCGTCTCCTTGCCGGCGCAGAGCACCTCGTCGGCCACGCCCCATTTGTGCCAGGCCTCATACGGGCCTCCGCTGCAGCCGAGCCAGGGATACGCCGAAAGCGCGGCCAGCATGTGCCCGGGCAGGTCTATCTCGGGAACGACGGTGATGCCGAGCCTTTCGGCATAGGCCACCACCTCGCGGATCTGGTCCTGGGTGTAGTAACCGCCGTAGCGGATGCCGTCGTCAGAGTTGAAGTCGCGCCCCACCATCGTGCCGCTGCGGTAGCCGCCGACGAGGGTGAGTTCGGGATAACGCCTGATCTCGATCCTCCAGCCCTGGTCGTCGGAGAGATGCCAGTGGAAGCGGTTGAGTTTGTACACCGCCATGATGTCGAGGTAGCGCTTGACCGCGTCGACGCTGAAGAAATGGCGCGAGCAGTCCAGATGCATCCCGCGGTATGCGAAGCGCGGCATGTCGGCGATGATGGCGCAGGGCAGATGCCAGTCGGCATCGACCGCAGGCGCCGTGCCGAAGATGGCCTCCGGCAGCATCTGCTTCAGCGTGGTGATGGCGTAGAGCACGCCGTTGTATGCGGCGGCATATATCTTGACCGCTTTCTTGCCTATCTCTATGCGGTACTCCTCGTCATCCATGTTTGTGTCGCGGATGAACACGAATCCCTTGATGGAGCCGGCCTCGGCCGAGGCGGCGATGCCGATCGGGACGGCGAACGAACTGACCTTGCCGCTCACGAGCGACATCCTGGCGGCGAAGTCCTGGACCGCGGCCCTGGACATTGCGTCGAAGGCTGCGTCGCAGTTGACGCTGGCTCCGATGGCCTTGAACGACCCTTTCTGCAGTACGACGCGTACCGGCTGGGGAACGATGTCTATGACCGGATCCTTGGCGGAGCCGACGACCGGCACGAGGAGCAGTGCCGCCGAAAGTATGATGTGGGAAAGTTTCATATTCCTGTTTATTATAGCACGCTAATATAGTAAAAAAACCTAATAAAGCAGCAGCCCGAGGACTCCCGCCACCAATATGATGAGGATGGGATTGACCTTGAACCTGAACGCCGCGACGAATGCCGCCGCGGCCAGGCACCAGCTCTTCCAGTCGGGGAAATTCTCCTCGACTATGCCCAGTGAGGGGACGAGCCCGTTCCAATCCACCTTTAAGCACAGGATGACCGCCGCGGCGCCGATCAGGCCGACGACCGCCGGGCGGATGACGCGCATCACGCTCTCGAAGACGGGGCTTCCCTTGACGCGGGTGTAGAACTTCACCAGCATCAGCACGATGAGGAAGGAGGGCAGCGTGATGGCGAGCGTCGCGGTCAGCGAGCCAATTACGCCCATCAGATGCCCGGCCCCGGCCGATGTCAGCACGTCGTAGCCCACGTAAGTGGCGCAGTTGATGCCCACGGGGCCGGGCGTCATCTGCGAGATGGCTACGATGTCGGCGAAAGTGCTCTCCGTCAGCCACGCATGCTCGACCACCACCTCGGCCTGGATGAGCGACAGCATGGCATAGCCGCCGCCGAAGGTGAACATCCCGATCAGGAAAAAGGTCCAGAACAGTTGCAGGAGCAGCGCTATCATCTCCGTCCCTCCTTCTCTTTACGCTGGCGCAGCATGGCGTAGGCCAGGGCCAGCACGATGAGCACGAGCAGGATGTAGATGGGCGAGAACTTCAGGAAAGCGACGGCCGCGAGGGTCGCGGCGGAGATGGCCCACGCCCACCAGGTGTGGTTGCCGTTCATCGCCATCTTTATCATAGGAACGGCGATGAGCGAAGCCACGACGGGTCGAATGCCTTTGAATATCCGTATCACGACGGGGGAGTCCTTGAAGGACGAGAATACTATGGCGATGAGGAGGATGGCGACGAACGAAGGGAGCACGGCGCCGAGCGTCGCGGCTATGCTGCCCTTGACGCCGCGGAGCCTGTAGCCCGCGAAGATAGACATGTTAACCGCGAGCACGCCGGGAGCGCTCTGCGCCAGCGCGATGATGTCCGGCAGTTCGTCGTCGCCTATCCATCCGCGCGAACTCAGTTCTCGCTGGATGATGGGGATCATGGCGTAGCCTCCGCCGATGGTGAAGGCTCCGACCTTGGCGAAAACGCCGAATATTTCGGGCAGCGAAGCGTACTCTTTCATCCTAGTCCGTCAATATGGATGACAAAGATACTCAATAGGATTCGAATGATGTCGGCAAAAAGGCTTTTTTTGGTCATTTTGTCAAAAAAAATTTGCTGGGAAAGAAAAAGTAGTTATCTTTGCAGCCCGTTTCGATGGAAGCGGCAGTTATTTGACAATATTGAAAGATAAGTACAAGCAAGTACCGAGAAAAATTTAGAGAATCGAGAGCGTTGATTTCTTTGAAAGAAGCGTCAGGACAGACTAGAGTTATAAAATTTATACAAAGAAGAGTTTGATCCTGGCTCAGGATGAACGCTAG
>JAEEGL015724475.1_pt1 | contig 17606 bp, 12 predicted proteins | sample 9134231 | NCBI WGS metagenome assembly JAEEGL01 (sample SAMN16246548, study PRJNA631951) | gut metagenome | biome: gut microbiome; feature: rumen; material: fiber-attached | host: Bos | place: Iran: Karaj | collected 2018-10 | reverse complement strand
ATTCCATGCCTTCTTCCGCGTCGATGTCGATCTGCGCGGGCAGGTTGCACTTGGTGTTCACCTCATTGTACATGTCCAGCGGCGCGTTCTGGCTGTAACGGAGGTTCTCCTGGGTGTAACAGTTGAACACGCCGAGGCTCAGGGCCTCTTCGTCCTCGCTGTCCGTCCAAACCTGCTGGCCTTTCTCGCCATGGATGATGGCGGTGCCGGTGTCCTGGCAGAACGGAAGCACGCCTTTGACGGAAGTTTCCGCATTGCGCAGGAACTGCAGGGCCACATATTTGTCGTTGTCCGAGGCCTCGGGGTCGCGGAGGATCGCCGCCACTTGCTCGTTGTGGGCGCGCCGCAGCATGAACTGGCAGTCATGGAACGACTGCCGGGCGACCAGCGTAAGGGCTTCAGGGGATACTTCCAGCAGGGTCTTGTCCCCGGCCTTGACGGTCTTGACCAGTTTCTCCGATCCCGGAATCTTGTAATACTCAGTCGTGTCGGGCCCCAGTTGGAACATCGGGGCGTATTTGAAATCAGGCATTTGGTTATAACTATTTTGACTTTATTTGCATTTGACGGCGTTTCAAGGCCGATAAGATGCTTCGTTCCGTCATGGGAGTAAGGCCCTTGAAAGTTGTCTTCGCTTTCAAGTCTGCCAGGGGCATCTCCAGCAAGAGTTTGGCTATGCACTCATCGGCAAAGGAGTTGGTAACAGTGTCTATTCCGGAGAAATCGAGCACAACCTTCTCGTCTCCATCCAGAAGCGGACGGAGATCGGCTCTGATTCTGGCCCCCAGAAGACGTGTTCCCATACTGTCTCCGTATTTGCTAAATATGAATTCTACCATAACTCATTCAATTCGGGATTATCATCCAGAAACAAATCATCAAACTCATCGGCCGGGTCTGTCCTGTGATCCACAACGGACGCCGGATCGATATCCATATTGGAACGTAGCTCAAAGTAAACGATGGTTCCTTGCCAGGGGGCAGATTCTGTCACAACAGTATCTCCATTGGCAGAGAGCGTATGATTACCCGAACGGATAACCAACTTGTGGCCGGCTGTGTTAATCAAGCGAGAGGTGGAATACAAACCGAAGCCCATTCCTTTGCCATCGGACACCTTGTCCTTGATGCAGTACGCAAGAGCTTGTTGTTCTGAGATATTCGCGTACTCGCCATTTTGGGCCAGGGATTCCCGAATTCCCATCCCATCATCAGCCACTAATATCTGAATCAGATGTTCTGGCTCAGAATAGTTTGTGATGACAATCCCGACCGTTTTGCCGGAATGAATCATGACGTTGTCCATTACCTCATAGAAACAATAGCTCATCCCCTGAAGAAGAGAGGTCTCAACTTCAGGCTGATGGATGAGCACTTCCACCAACCTGCGATACACTTGCTGGATGTTCTTTTCGTCGAACATCTCAATGCAGACATTACCGGCTGTGGGAAAGTACTGATGAAGTAATGTGTCTACGTTCATAATAGGGTCTGGCGTCAGTTCTCTACAAAGGTAAAAACACCCGGCGAAAAAACAAAACCATGAGGGGGGCAATTTGTCCAACCCACGGTTTTTATGACAACTGTATCAAAATGTGATGATAGTCTTTAAAAACTTGTGTCATGATCGATGATGCTATTTTTAATCTTACAAAAATAACCAATCCCGGCGACCTTCGCAAATCTTTTGAATTGTTTGGTAAATGGTTATTCCTTTCCTTCTTCGATGGTCCGGGCAATCTTGCCGATGTTGAGGCTACGGGCGGACGCGTCGATGATTTCCTTGTAGATACCGCCCTTGCGGTAGATGCCCTCCGGATCGCCGGATTCTTCCACACGGCCTTTCTGCAGGGCATAGACCATGTCGCTGTCGATGATCTGCGAGATGCTGTGGGAGATGATGATGACCGTGCGGCCCTGTTTGATGGCGTCCAGGCTGTTCTTGATCTGTTCGGTGGCCACGGCGTCCAGGCTGGCCGTCGGTTCGTCCAGGAAGATGATGGGCGGGTTCTTGAGGAACATCCGGGCGATGGCGATGCGCTGCTGCTGGCCGCCGGACAGGTCGGAAGCTTTGTTCTCGAACTGTTTCGGAAGGGCCATGACCTGGTCCAGGAGATAAGACTTCCGGGCGGCTTCCACCACCTCCTCGTGGGTGGCGTCCGGCTTGCCGTAGCGGATGTTTTCTTCGATGGTGCCGTCGAAAATATGGTTCTTCTGGAGGACGAGGCCGATGTGGCCGCGCATTTCCCGGCGCCAGCCTTTGAGCCGCCGCGCCTGGCGGATGGTGATCCAGAAATAGACCGGGACGATGGACAGGGCCACGAGGCCCACCCACACATTGGCCGCGAACATCAGGACCAGAGCCAGCAGGGCGCTCGTGAACAGCGGCAGCAGGTCGATGAAGAAGTTCTGGACCGTGCGGGAAAGACTGCTCACGCCCTGGTCGATCCGGGCCTGGAGCTTGCCGGTGGCATTTTCGCCCGCATTGAAAAAAGCCATCCGGAAGGTCATGACCTTTTCGATGACGCTCTGGGCCAGGTCCCGGCTCACGAAGATGCGCATCCGTTCGCCGAAGTAATTCTGGGCGAAAGTAATCAGGGCCGAGAGAATCTCCTTGGAGAGGAGGACAATCGTGATGATGGTCATGATACGGGCGGCCCGGGCCCATTGGAAATCGGTCCCGATGAGCGCGTTGATTGCATCGACGGTCCGGTCGAGGACAATGGCGTTGACCTGGGCCATGAGCGAGCCCACCAGGGTCAGGATCAGGGTGATGGCAACCAGCCATTTGTAAGGCTTGACAAAAGGCCGGAGATGGCGAAAGAGTTGGAAAAGGTTCATGGAGGACAAAGATAGTAAATTCTTTTGATAGTCAAAACGTTGGAAAAACATACTTTTGATTTTGATACATAATAATTTGCAGGCGGATGTTTCAATTCTATGGCAAATAATGGCTTCTGGGCGCTTGCAATGCCGAAAATAGTGAAAAAAAATGTAAGCGATTTAACAAAAATGACATATATTTGTAGACTCAAACATGTGCGTACATGTGCGTAAGCGCGTGTGTGAGTGAAAAGAAATGAACGAACTGTAAGTGCGAGCCCTGCTCATCATACTGTTTTCACTCCTTTTTCACGCTCCTGATCTGATGGGTCACGAAGCGGACACCCTCCTGATTCACTTCCACCAGGATAAAATTTATTATGACGCCCCTTATCTCGGCAACGACGAGACGATGAGGCGCATCGCTGCCTCGGTCGAGGCGTTGGGGCCGGAGCATCTGGAAAGCATCGAGATCGTCGGTTATGCTTCGCCGGAGGGTGCCTCTGGGCGCAATGACTACCTCAGCCGCAGTCGAAGTGGTGAAGTCTCCTTTCAGGTGAGAGGGTGTATTCCTCAGTGGGCGAACGCATTAGTCGATGTCCGGCCTGGATTTGAGTCCTGGGACCTTCTCCGGCGCCGCATCCGGGAGGATGAACAGCTTTCCGAGGCCAAGCGCTCGCAGATCATCGCCATCCTCGACGACCCCTCCGTCGGTAATGCGACCAAAAAGTGGCGCCTCGTGAACCGCCTGGGTACGGAAGAGGGGGTTGGCGATGTCTGGGAATACCTGTTCCGGCAGCATTTCATCTATCTCCGCTGCGTCTTTGTCATCCTTCACCATCGGGCGGAGGGAGGCGATCAGGCGGAGAGGCCGGCGGCTGCTGTCGTGGCCGATACGGCCGCCCGCGAGCATCCGGGCAGCGAGTTCAATTTCTATTTCCGCCGGGGCAGGAGCGGTCTCGACCCGGATTATATGGGGAACCGCGCCACACAGGAGGCACTTTGTTCCCTGCTCCAGGCCCGTCCCGGCGTGGATTCCGTCGCCATCTATTCCTGGTCCTCCCCGGAAGGGGGCGCGCTTCTGAATGCGCGTCTGTCGAAGGACCGGGCCGGGAGCGCCGCGAAACTCCTGGGCGAAATGCTTCCGCTCGGGGAGGATCAGATCAGAATCCATAGCAACGAAGAAAACTGGCCCGGACTCCAGGATGCGGTCCGGGATGTCTATCAGGGGGACGACCGGCAGGAGATTCTTTCAATCCTGGAAGACGGCTCCCGGACGGACGAACAGCGGAAGCAGGCCCTGAAGGGGCTGGATGAACTGATGGATCCGCTGCGCTGTGCGAGGGTCGTCGTGTTCGCGAAGCCGGTTGCTTCGCCGCTTACCGCCGTCCAGCCGGAAGGCCGGGTCGAAGGGGGTGAGCGTATCTCAATCGCCACACAGTCACACCGGGAAACAAAAGTGTTTGAGCCTGAGGCTCCGGCGGCCTGGGACAAGCGGACGGTCGTTGCGGTCAAGACCAACGCGCTGTATGACCTCGCGACCATCACCAACTATGCCGTGGAAGTCCCGATCGGGAAACAGTTCTCGGCCGTATTCGAGCATTACTGCCCCTGGTGGTCCACCAAACGGGACCTGAAGTACTGTATGCAGTACCTCAGCCTCGGCGGGGAGTTCCGCTGGTGGTTCGCCCCCCAGCCCAAGCCTGAGACTTCCGACCGCATGCTCCGGGATGTCCTCGTGGGGCATTTCATGGGCGTCTATGCCCTCTACTGCAAGACCGACATCCAGTGGGAACGCAAGGTCGGCATGTACCAGTGCAATCCGATTTTCTCCGCCGGCCTCAGTTATGGCTACGCTTTCCCGCTGACCAAGCACTGGAATATGGAACTGTCGGCGACCGTGGGCTATGCCCGGATTCCGTACCAGCACTACATCCCCTCGGAAGACTGGCAGATTCTCTGGAGAGACCGGGAGGACCAGGGTGTGCTCCATTATTTCGGCCCGACCCAGCTGAAGGTGTCGCTGATCCGGCCCATTCTCGTCAAGTACCGCGTCAAATGATGCTGCACAAGAGGCTCATATGGCTGCTGCTGCTCGTGATGACCCTCGCGGGCTGCGACTTCCGTCCCATGACCGAGACCGGCAATATGAGTTATGTGCGCGTGTATCTGGACGAGGACCTTCTGAACGTCACCACAGGCTTCTACAACCCGGATTTCAACCACCCGGAATACCGCCGTCCCGACATCATGCGGGTCGCCCTTTTCGATTCGTCGACGGGCGAAATGGTCAGTGAGCGCTACCTCCGCGGCCAGGGTGACGACGAGCGCGGCCACTATTACTTCGGTTATATCCTGGCCGAACCCGGAACCTACGACCTGCTGGCCTACAATTTCGGCACGGAAGCGACGGTCCTCCGGGAAGAATATGACTATAAGGGCATTACCGCCTTTACGAATGAAATTTCCCCTTCGATGCGGAGCCGGCTGCTGAGCCGGGCCGACGACGGGGACCTGTCCACCAAGGCCGGGGAGAGTATTCGCTACGATGCGGACCACCTCTTCGTCGCCAGGGCGGAAGGCTTGAAAGTGAAATACCATCAGGGTCTGGATACCCTGCGCAATACCGGCGGCGAAGCCTGGTTCCGTGCCAGCAGCGTCGTCAAGTCGTACTACCTCCAGATCGGGCTGACCGGTGCCCAGTACCTGTCATCCTCATCGGTGCTTCTGACCGGCATGGGCCGGGAAGTTCGCCTCAGCAGCGGTAACTATACCGACGGCGGCGAAGCTACGCTCTTTTTTGAAACGAATAAAGGTAAATTCAGTGAGTATGGAACAGATCATGACTGCATCTACGGCACCTTCGGCACGTTCGGCCGCCTCCCCGACGCGGACAACCAGCTCACCGTCTCCGTCGAGATGGTTACGACTTATGGCACGAGATTGGAGGAAACCATTCCCATAAGGGAGGAATTCCTGCGGGAGAATGCCATTCTCCATCAATGGATTATCATTGACAAGACGATTAACATCCCGACTCCTCCCACGCCGGAACCCGGCGGCGGAGGACTGAATCCGACGGTGGGTGACTACACCGACGTGAACAGTGACATTGAAATTTAAATCATTAACAAACAACTATTTATCAACAATCAACTTTTAAAAGTTATGAAAAAAACAATTTTCCTGGCAGCCATCGCTTGCGTAGCGCTCGCGGGCTGCACCAAGAACGAGAAGATCGAGTCCGGAGCATCGGCCAATGTTCCTGTCTCCTTCTCTCCCCTCACCACGCCCAACACCAAGGCGGTGGCCGGTGAACTTCCTGCTGCGTACGACACAAGGGAGAGCTTCATCGCCTACGCCGGCTGGACGGAGGCTGACTATGTAAACGCTGCCCGCGTCACCGAGTTCTTCGTGAACAACTTCACGACGGCCATCTGCAGTTATTATGATGCGACGACCTGGACTTGCTGGAAACCGGCAGTGTCCTACTACTGGCCGAAGAGCGGCAAGCTGACCTTCGAGGCCATTTCTCCGGCGGACGCCCGCTATCACACCACGATTTCCCACAGCTGGGATACGGGTTTCTCCCTGGATGATTTCGCCGTCCGCGGCGGTATCAAGGACCAGTATGACCTCCTGTACAGCGACCGTTCCTTCAACAAGGTCAGGAGCCTCTACACGCCCGCTGCGGATGCGGATCCTTCCGATCCTTACGATGAGACCTCGGGTGATGCCGGTAGCTACAAAGGTGTGGACCTTTTCTTCCGTCATGCCCTCTCTTCCATCGTTTTCAAGGTAAAGACCAAGGCCGACTACACCAATGCGACCATCACCCTGACCGGAATCACCATCAACAATGCGTATTCCACCGGTGACTTCGCAGAAGGCGGCAACGACGGCAATGCCTCGACCTGGGCCGTTACTCCTGCATGGAGCAACCAGACGGCTGCGGTGGACTACAGCATCTTCTCCGGAAGCCAGGTCGTTACCTACAACAGTGGCACGGCCCAGGCCGTTTCTCCGCTTGTCGGCGACGCCAGCAACATCATCCTGCTCCCGCAGGCCCTCGAGCACACTTCCGCAACGGACAATGTGACGGTTACCGTTACCTATACCGTTGCCCAGAACGGTGGCTCCGCCCTGCCGCAGACGGCTGTGATCAAGCTGAAGGACCTGACTGCCAGCAGCACCGCCATCACCGCCTGGGAGATCAGCAAGCGCTACACCTACACGATCGTCTTCGGCCTCGAAGAAATCTACTTCGATCCGGCCGTTGCCGACTGGACGGATGTGACCATGGATGAGTACGAGATCAAGGAGTCTGACATCTAATCCTCTGTTTCGCCTCTGCGGGCCTGACCGCCCGCAGGGGTGCCAAGTAACGGAAAGTGAAAAAAGTTGCCATCATACTGACTTGTCTCGCGCTGGCGGGCTGCACGAAGGACGTGAAAATCGCCTCCGGCGGCGATGTCCCCGTGGGCTTTTCGCCCCTGACGGATGCGGCGACAAAGGCCGTCTACCTGGGCGAGCAGAACGCCACGTACACGGGGAAGGGCTCGACCTACGAGACGTTCAAAGCCTATGCCCGCTACACGGACGCCCCGGGCACCAACCCCAAGACCGGCGGCGTCGAGTTCTTCCCGTCCTCGGGCGTCAATTGCGTCCATGGCGGCACGGGTGCCAACGACTACTGGGCCCCCGACCCGACCTATTACTGGCCGAAGAACGGTTATCTCACTTTCCACGGCTTCTCTCCGGCGGACTTGTCTCCGTTCAGCGGTACGGTGACACACGACTGGAACACCGGCATCACCATTACCAATTTCAAAGCCGGGGATTGGCATGACAATTACCGCAACCGGCTCGTGGACATCCTCTACAGCGACTTTGAATTCAAAAAGCAGAGAAGCGATTATACCCCGGAGAGCGGCGTCCCGTATGACGAGGCTTCCGAGGCCGCAGGCTACGCCCACAAGGGGGTCAACCTGCGTTTCCACCATGCCCTCGCCGCCGCCCAGTTCCGTTTCAAGACCGATGCCGACTATTCCGCCGGACGGGTGAAGTATACCTTCAAGACGAAACGGCTGGATCTTCTGTACCTCAATTACAAGGGCGAATTCCATGAGAACCGGGTGTCCGGGGCCAACAACAACTACGGCAATGCCCCCGCCGGAGCCATCACCTTCAACGATGACAACGCGCTGACGGCGACCCCTTACTGGATCCCCGCAGCGGACGAATACACGAAAGACATCAAAGTGTCCGGGCAGGTAACGACCCTTACGGCCAGTGCCAAGCAGGTCGGCAGTACGATGCTCGTGATGCCGCAGAACCTGGTCCATGCCGGCACGGGGCACACGGTCTCCTTCAAAATCACCTATTCTTTCTCCTACCAGGTGGAAGGTGAGGCGGAAAAGACGTACGACAACCTGGTCTGTGTCATTCCGCTCGCGGGATTGAAAATCAGCGGGACCTCGACCCCGATCAACCAGTGGCTGATCAACCACAAATACACCTACACGATCAGCTTCCATCTGGACCCGCTGCTGTTTGAACCGTATCTCAGCGCCGACTGGGTGGAGGTGTCACCGGTAGGCATCAGTTTGCCCTATGTAGAATAATGACAGGAAAAAGTGCATATCGCCTGGGAATGATGCTCCTATCGCTCCTTCTTCTCGCCTGTGTCCATCAGGAAACGGACCACGGGGAGGTGGACGTGGAGCTTGTCTTCGAACCGTTCGTCTCCGCGCTCACCAAGGCGGAAGCGCCCGCGGGTGCGTACCCGGCGGGGGAGAGCTTCGGGGTGGATATGTGGTCCTATCCGGCCGGGACGGAGCAGTGGACCTCCTTCCTTTCCAATGAGAAGATTTCCTTCGACGGGGAGAAGTGGAGGCCGCAGGAGCCCCTGCGCTGGCCATCGGTGACCCATCGCCTGGCCGTCCAGGCCTGGGCCCCTTATGGACACAGCGTCGTTCGCAGCATTTCCGAAGGCATCGGCTTCGACGACGTGGACCTGGAGCGTGAGCAGACGGATCTTCTCTACACCGAACAGTTCCGCGACCTGTCGAAGGCCCCCGGCGCCGTGGTGAGCCTCCCGCTGCGCCATGCGCTTTGTTATGTGGACTTTGCCATGCGCACGAACGCCATGGAGTCGGAGACCATTACCATCCGGCGGGTCAGCATGGCGGCCATCTATACGCGCGGAGACTTCCGCTCCCTGCCCGAGCCGCACTGGAGATCCCGCGGCGAGCGGCATGAAGTGGAGTTTTTCTCCGGGGAAGTCTCTCTCAGTGCCGTCAATCAGCCGCTCGGCGGCGGGCGATGGACCCTCCCGCAGGTCGTGGGCAGCCTTATCCGCGTGGAACTGGACTATACCGACAGCAACGGCATCACCCTCCACGAGACAGTGGAGACCAATTTGATGGACAAATTATTGGAACCGGGACGGCAGTATACCCTGACCCTGTCCTACCTGCCGCGGGAAGGGCAGCTGCTCCTGGACGATTCCTTCTTAAAAGAACTATGACGAGAAGGACCTTTATCATATCGCTCATCCTTGGCTGCGGGGTCTTCGCGGCCTCCTGCACGGTGGACAAGCCCGTCGTCCAGGGGGGCGGCACGCTGCCCATCCTTTTCCAGGCACCGGCCGTTTCCTCGGCGACCAAGACCTCCGCCGGCTATCCGAACCACGAGATGCCGACAAGCTACAACACCGCCGAGCGCTTCTCGGTCTTTGCGACGGATGCGACCGTGCCCTTCGCCTCCCTGGACGCCGCCGGAAAGAGCCGCTACTACATGAACGACGAGCCCTGCGCCTATGTGGCCCAGTATGACGCCTGGGCGCCGGAAACCCCGTTCTACTGGCTTCCTTCCGTGGCCGGTACCTTCTATCTGAATTTCCAGGCCTATTCGCCCGCGGTCGCCGGGGAAGACTGCACCCTGGTCCATGACTGGGACAGCGGCTTTCAGTTCAACGGCTTTGTTCCGCGCACCCCGGGAGAGCAGTACGACCTGCTCTACTCGGACCGCCACCTCGACAAGCAGCGCCCGGACTACAACCCCAACGGCGGCGCTCCCTACGATGAGGACAGCGGCGATCTGGGCGGTGCGCGGAACGGCATCGACATCCACTTCCACCATGCCCTGACCTCCATCGTGTTCCAGGTGATGGCCAAGGTGCCGGAGGATGCCATCCAGCAGATCCACCTCCAGAAACTGACCCTGAAGAATGTATGGAACAAGGGCTCGTTCTCGCAGAATCTCGGCGGGACGGAGTCCTGGACCCTGGATCCCGACGCCGTCGAGACCGATTACGTGGTGTACCCGGGCAGCGGAGCGGCTTCGGAAGGGGAGCTCCTTCATGAAGGGAAGGGCTTCGTGACGGTGGAGAACGCCCTGATGATCGTGCCGCAGTCCCTGCTGCATACGAGCGGCAACCACGTTACCCTGGAAATTACCTACACCCGTACGATTGTCGCTACCGGCAAGCGGGTCACCGCCACGGAGACGGCCGACCTGGTGAATGGCAACAACGGCAGTTATTACGAGGCGGCCATCGGCTCCGGCCCCGCCCAGCCGATCACCTCCTTTGACCAGGGACACCGCTATACCTTCCGGCTGACCCTGAATCTGTACAAGGTGCTCGTCGATCCCAGCGTAGGCGCCTGGAACGACTTCACCCCCGAACAGGACAATGAATTGTAATGCCCATGCGTACTTGTTTTCACATAGGAATGTCGCTGCTACTGCTCCTTCCGGCCCTCTCTTCGTGCCGGAGACAGTCCCTGGAGAGGGATCCCGACGCCCCGCAGCCCATCCGCTTTGAAGTGAGCCAGACCGCCGCCCTTTCCAAGGCGATGATTACCTCCGAAGCCGAGCTCAGGACCGCCTGCACGCCCGTCTCCGCCGACCCTTCAGGCGGTGGCAAGTCCATCGGGCTCTGGGCGGCCATGGTAAAGGCCGGGGAGACCACCAACGACGTTTTCCAGGGCGTGAAGCTCCAGTGGGTGGCCGTGGGGGAAAAAGGCCATGAGAACAATCCTGACCTGGATGAAGAGAGCGGAAACGAACTGTATTGGAACACGATGGCCACCGTAGGCGGGGTGGACAAGCACGCCGAAGTGTACTGGCATCCCGGCGAGACCTATTACTTCCGTGCCTATTATCCGGCCGGCGTGGAACTCGCCAGCAACACCAGCGCCTATACCTTCATCGCCGAATACAACAGCGAACAGCGGCAGGACGACCTGATGGCCGCCTACCAGAAGGTGGTGCTGACGGACAAAGCCTCGCTCGAGCAGCATGTCCAGCTGAACCTGCTCCACATGCTCTCCGCCGTGGAATTCCGTTTCAAATTCAAGGACGAAACCGGCTTTGAGAAGACGGATAAGCTCATGAGCATGTGGCTGGAGAATACCGCCGGGGGGCAGTTTGGCAATTACGGCCTCCTGGTCTTCGGCGACGGAAAGCAGGAGGGTGACCCCGGATATACCCCCGCGAGTCCGACCGTCATCGACTGGTACATCATGGACTCACCGGCGCCGGGTGTCCGGATGTATTACTGGGAACATGGAAGCGGGGTGGATTTCCACCGGAACACCACGGAGAATGTCCCCGCCACGGCCTATTCCGACCCCGCCGGTACGACCCAGGGTGCGCTGTTTGCCGGAAGCAGCTGGACAGATGGTTCCGGCCGCCTCCACAATTATGTGTACATGATCCCGCAGGATCTGCATCCCGGTACGCAGATCTGCTTCACCACTGAGAACAGCGCCGGCAATGTGTTCCGGGTGAACCTGCCGGACAAACTCTATGACAGTTCCAACAACGAATTCACTTCCCTCGAACCGGGCTACCGCTACACCTTCAATGTGGTGATCAGCCGCCTGGATATCGAAGTTTTTATCACCATCCGGGAGTGGAACCTGCTGGATTCATCCTATTCCATTGATTTTTAGGTCCATGAGAAAGATATTTGCGATACTGCTGATGGGGCTTTGCCTGGGAGGCTGCCGGAAGACGCTTCCGGAAGGGGGAGAGACGGGTCTTCCCGCCGATCTCAGCCTCACCCTCCGTCTTCCCCGGATCGAGACCAAGTCCCCGGGCTATGCCGACGGGCAGGTGTCTCCCTCCGATGCCGCAGGGAGCCTCTGGAGCGACTGGGACCGCCTGGTGGACGGCCAGAGCATCTACCGGCTCACCCTTTTCCTGGTTCGCCGGGCGGATCAGCAGCTCGTCGGATTCCGCGATTTCTACAAGAACAGTCCGAACTATTATGGTGGCAGCGACAGCTACGGTCCCAATGGATTCTGCGCGTCCGACGGAACGATGCTGCCTGCCTCCACGGAGTTCGCCACCGCGGCCAAGGCCTATTTCAGCTACCTCAACCCGATGCACGGCGCCCATGAGAAACTGGGCTCCGGCAATTACCGGCTCTATGCCGTGGCCAATTATTCGCCCATCTCCGGGGTCAGCGCCGAGGGCGGCACGACGCGCTCTTACGGCGGAGTGCCCGACGACGGGAACGGAACGGCGCTCACCTCGCTCATCGACAACATCAAGACATCCTACGAGGCCTCGACCGACGGCCTTGCCGGCTTTGATGCGAGCGGATATCCGGCGTTTTTCAATTATAAAGTAAAGGCGGCCCAGGTGGGCGGCGTGGAGCAGTATGTCGTGGAGCAGTGCCCCCAGCCCCTGAGCTTCATTGCCGACTTCCTGGTCCTTTCCGGTACCAACGAGATTGAGGCGCAGTTGGTACGGACCTATTCCCGGATCCGCTTTGTCGTGCACAACGACAATGTCAACCCGCCCGCGCCGGATGCCCCTGCACCGACGCTGAGTGTCAAGGGCCTGTCGTTCATCACGCCTTTCGCCCAGAAGCAGGCGCTGCTTTTCGACTTCGGGACGGACGAAAAATACAACAGCGAATGGCTCGGGGCTCCGGTCCTGGACTCCCCCCATGCCATCCATCCGTATGACGGCTCGACCATCCAGATCGCACCGCAGCAAAGCAGCGTCATTTTCGATGCCTACGTGTTGGAAAGCAAGCGGGGAAGCGACCGCTACCAGTACAAGATCGATGTGGAGTATGCCGGGGTAAGCGGGAATCAGATCAAGTTGAAGCAGGCAAATCCGATTCGCCGGCTGAATGACCTGAAAACGGCCTACAATGCCGGCAATTACAAGTATTTGATCAAAGCGGCGGGGGATTCGCGCGGTTTCCTCTTTGACAACACCCTGAATACGGCAGCCTCCTCCGACAAGCAGCGGGTCATGATCGAGAACTACACGGAGTCGGTCAGTGGCGGCAAGAAGTATCTGGACGCCAATGCGATGGCGAATACCGTCACGAATGGCAGCCGGAACACGATCGTGATTGTGGCCAGTAACGGGAACCTTTCCCGGGTCGACGGCGGGACCATCACGGATCTCGAATTGCAGTCGGATGCGCTCCGGCCCTTTGTCTGGACTTTCGAAAAGACCGGGGACTGGAACTTCGATATCATGAATGACTTCACGGGCCAGTACTGGGACAAGAATATCGTCTCAAGCAACAACAGTATCCGGCTCCGGACCGTCGCGGTGGATTATTTCCATTATGCCCTGGAGAATTTTTCCAAGGACGGGACCAACGGACTGGGCTTTCGCAGCGCCTATCCGACGGGAAGCACCGTGTATCTGAACCGGGACGGCTATGGCCATTCGTCGAAAAACATTCTCGACAACATGTGGATACTCTATCCGCTGGTCAGCGAGGTCGCCGCCGGTGCCGAGAAGACGGTGACGCTCCAGATCCTGGACCAGCAGACCCACCAGCCCTACGACCTGGAGGAGCTGCGGCGGAACGACTTCGTCACGGTCAATATCTCCGTCAGCATCCATCCGGACGGCGGTTTCCTGGAGTTCAAGGTCATTCCCTGGAACAAGAAAGAAGGAGAAATTACATTTGAGTAGCCCATGAAAAGATTGCCCATCCTATCACTTGTTTGCCTCGCCGTGCTGCTGGGAGGCTGCACGCGTGAAGTCCAGCCTTCCGCGGGCGGGGAAGTCGGTCCTGAGACCTGGGTTACCATTCCCTTTGCCTGTTCGGGCTTCGAACCGGTCCAGATCGCTACGCGCAGCGACATCGGCATCATCGCCGAATCCCGTGTCAAGAATATTTTCCTGTTCATCTTCAAGTCGGACGGGACGCGCCTCTATGCCCATTTTTTCGACAGCGGAAACCTGGGCAGCCGGACCGACATCATGGCCGGCCGCGCCGACGGATGGTGGGTGACGAACACCACCGACAAGACCGATCCCTATGGGGCCTATACGCTCGATTCCCCGGACGACAGCAAATGGACCAACGGCGGCATCCGCGTCCGGGCGCCGCAGTACACGGGCGGGAAGGTCTATGCCATCGCCAATATCGACGGCGACATGATCAACATTTCGCCGGAAAGCCTGAACCTGATCCGTACGGAAGCCGACCTCCTTGCGCTGACGGCCCATCTCCAGCCGCGGAACCAGACCCTCCAGCGGAACGGCTACTTCCCCATGACCGGGCACAAAAGCCCCATCAAGATTGTGGGTGCCAACAGCAAGATGCAGTACAGCGGCGGGTCCGGCTATACCGATGCGTGGTACCTGGAACTCCAGCGCATGGACGCGAAGGTCCGCTTCAACATCCAGGTCGGGATCGGCTCCTCCTCTTATCCGGGAACCGGTACGGAGGCGGAATACAAGGAACTGATGAGTTTCAAACCGGAAAGCTGGCAGGTCGTGAATGTCCCCAAGGGATGCAGCGTCTTTGAGACGGCCGCCTCCTCCGGAGACACCGCCGGCGCCGAGACGGAAGGCTATTTCGATTCGGAGCCCATGCCCACGGAGACCGTGACGGATGAGGAAACGGACCATCCCGCCTACGGCTTTACCTTCTACATGATGGAGAACCGCGAAAGCGCCCGCAAGAACGGGTCCGTCAGCGGCGGTACGGCCGCAGAGCGCTACCACAAGCGGGACCTTCGGAAAAAAGATGCGGCCGGAGCCTACCTCCTGGAAAGCGGGGACATGTGGGAATATGCCCCGGAGCGGGGGACCTATGTCATCATCAAGGGCACCCTCAACATGGAAGTGATCGTCTCCAGCGAGGCCAAGGACCAAAACCTCTGTGCTGACGTGACCTACGTCGTCCATCTCGGCGATTTCGCCACCAGTGCGGATGATTACGACGTCCTGAGGAATACTTATTATACTTATACGGTCCATATCCTCGGCGTGGACAAGATCGTCCTGGAAGTCACCACCTCCCAGATCAGCAGCCCCACTCCCTTCACGGAGGCGCATTCCGGGGCCATGGGCAGCGTGAATATCGCCAAGGAAAGCACCTACACCTTCGACTGCCATTATGGCCAGCGGGTTTTCTGCTTCGACGCCGACCACATCGATCCGACGCACTGCTTCTGGTATGTCAAGACCCCCTACGGCAAGGAAGGCATTCCGCCCAGGGTCGGCGATTCCGACGTCCCTTCCGGCTTCGACTACAAGTGGGTCCATTTTATGGTGAATCCCGTCGATGACGACACGTCGTCCGAGACCTATACCCGATACGGCAGCTTCCCTTACCAGCATGTGAACCAGCCCTATCCGGGAGACGACAGTCCGAGGCTCATGGATGTCGTGCAGCTGACAGCCTACCTGCGGGAGCAGAAAGTCGCCTATTCCGCCGGAGAGCCCAACGATTTTCTCGCGGAATATGACCAGGAATGGGCCGATTGGGCGACGAGGACCCCGGATATGGCGAGCGGGGTCAGCGGCGGAGGGCTCAGCGACCCGGACGATATCGCCGCGGTCGCCAAACGCCACCGGATCTATGTGACGGCCTATATTGACGAGTTTTACTATGAGGAGCATCCCATTACCCACGAAAGCCCCCAGGACTTCTGGAAGACCTTTGTCAACCAGCCCAACCGGATGATGTTCCTCCTGTGTGACAGCTATTTCAGCCTGGACAAGGCCAGTTCGGCCACCGGCTCTGTGATTACCATCCGCCAGCGATCCATCCAGACCCCTTACAACCTCAAGCGCGATGCGCTCCTGAGTGCCTGGGGAACCGAGGTCGTGGACGAGACCGAGGGCCTGGTCTGGTTCTACAGCCAGAAAGAGCATGTGTATCCGCGGGGGAGAAATGCGACGAATTTTGCGAATGAAATCAACCCGTATGTCCAGCTGCCGGTCAACAGCCGCTCCAACGGCCGGTACAACACGGCCTCCAACTGGCTGATGCTCTCGGGGTCGACCTGGACAGGAGGTCATTTATGGTCCGACCATCTCGACTTTCATGCAGAAAACGATGCCAACTACGTGTTCCTGAAAGACGACCCGGACGTCTATGACGACGCGACCATGCGCTGGGCCTGCCTGATGCGCAACCGCGACAACGACGGAGACGGCACGATCGATCCGGAAGAGATCCGCTGGTACATGGCCTCCAGCGAGCAGATCATCGACCTTTTCCTCGGCGGACAGGGCCTCTCCGACGAGGCCATGACCTATTCCCAGTCCTGGGCGGACCGCGAGGGGGTCTATCCCGCCGGCGACGAGTTCGCCGGCGCCGACCGCTGGCGGCTGCATTACATTTCCAGTACGATCAACAAGAACTCAAGGATAGGTGGTAAACAGCTTCCGGACATGATCCGCGCCGAAGAAGGACCGAACATCGGAAATGGTTACTATCACATGGACGCGTACTGGGATAATGCCCATAAGCAGGGCCGTTTTACCATGCGCTGCGTGCGGAATCTCGGCCTGGACGCCGAGCAGCTCAATCCCTCGACGGCCGCCACCGTCATTGCCGACGTTTCGTCCATCCCTACGCCCATGGTGCTGGCCACTCCGTCCAAGAGTACGTTTGATAGGGAAACGCAGTATGTCTTTGACTGCCAGAATATTAACGAAAAATCGCTTCGCTACTTCTCTTCCGTCGAACTCGAGCCGGAAAGCGAATTCGGGCAGAGTGCACGGCTGTGGAAAAAATTCGAGACCGGCCCTTGGATCTCCATGCAGGACGTTTTTGGCACAAGCGCGGCCGGAACGAATTATAAGAACATTCAAGCCTGGCTGCTGCGGGGCGACTCCCCTTGTCCGGAAGGCTACCGGGTCCCGAATATCCGTGAAGCGGCCGTGATGATGATGTTTACGGAGCAGGCCTGGTGGAAAAACTCCTGTGCCAGCACCAATGTCTGCAACTGGATCTATTGTGGCCCCAGTACGGGAAACGCCGCCGTGGGCGGAAACGGGAAAGACGTCGCCTCCGTCGGCAACACCGAGGCCAACAAGAATTCCTGGGGCGTCTTGGGCTCCGACGGGAACATTACCCTCGGCAGTACCTCCCTGTACATCCGCTGTGTCCGCGACCTGCCGATATAGGGATCGGGTGGGAATGGGCGTCTTGCGGAGCCAGGCCCCGTTGCTAAAACCTTAGAGCGTGTCGTATGCGTCGATAGCCCGTGACAGGCGCCCGTATACGTCGGAGAGGCTGTACAGCCCGTCGGCATTAGCCTTGAGCCCCTTAAGCGGGATTCTCACTCCTGCAGGAGGGTTGGAATAAGAGAGAGAGGCCTCGGAGCGAAGCTGGGACGCGGTTGCATAGACCAGGAGGATGTCGGCATACTTGGATCCGTCTTTTCCGGTGAAGGTTTCGAATACCAGCTTGCAGCCGATCGGCGTGCGCTTCTCGATGGAAGCGGGAAGGTCCACATCTTCCGCTTCAAGTGCGGCAAGCACGCTTCCCACAT
>JAEEGL014756247.1_pt1 | contig 17606 bp, 8 predicted proteins | sample 9134231 | NCBI WGS metagenome assembly JAEEGL01 (sample SAMN16246548, study PRJNA631951) | gut metagenome | biome: gut microbiome; feature: rumen; material: fiber-attached | host: Bos | place: Iran: Karaj | collected 2018-10 | reverse complement strand
GAAGTCTGCCAGTACTACGCCTTCTTCTTCGGTGTGGCCACCCCCGAAGCCCATCCGGAACTCTGGAAGGTCCTCCGCGACGACTTCGGCCCCTTCCGCAGGGAGACCGGCGCCTATCCAGACGTCGCCTTCGCCAACGCCTTCATCGGCAACTACCTCCGCCTCGAGCTCCTCTCCCGCGCGGGGCTTTCCGCGCAGATTCTCCGCGAATGCAAGGGCTACTTCAAGAAGATGGCGGACCTAACAGGTACGCTGTGGGAGATGGATTCGCCGACGGCGAGCTGCTGCCATGGATTCGCCTCCCATGCCGCCTGCATGATTCTGCGCGACGTCCTGGGCATCCGCCGCGTCGACGCCGTTCGGAAGACTGTGGAAATCTCCGTTCCCTCCGACCTTCCTCTTGAATGGTGCGAGGGCTCGCGCCCTGTCGCGGACGGCGAAATCCGCGTCTCATGGCGTCATGCGCCAGGTAGCGCTCCGAAAATGGAGGTCTCAGTTCCCGCCGGATGGAAATGGCATAATTAGCCCGAAAGCCAGCGGCGCTTTCCGGGAGAAATGGAGCAAAGGAGATTTGGAGATATCTCAATTCTGGTGAGCGCCGTAGGCGCGAACAAATCCGTGTGTCAAACAGCCAATGATCAGCGGCGAAAAACGAACTGTTGAAGAGAAGGATCAGGGAGTACGCCTGGATGTTTTTGTCCAAGGGGCGTTTCCGAACGTTCAGAGGAGCGATGTCCGTCGCGCCGTCGAAAGCGGCGGCGTTTTGCTCAACGGACGAAAAGCCGCGAAAGGCGCGAAGCTCCGCATCGGCGACGTCATCGAGGTGCTTTCCCTGCCTGAGACCGCGGACAGGCGCGTTCGCCCAGACCCTTCGGTTCCCGTATCCGTGGTCTACGACGACGGCGTCCTGATCGGCGTGGACAAGCCGGCGGGAATCCCCGTCCAGCCTCTTTCGCCGGACGAGACCGGTACGCTGATGAATGGTCTGGTGGCCTTCGCGCCGGAAATAGCCGACATCGGCGACGACCCGCTCATGGCCGGCGCGCTGCACCGGATTGACACCTGGACCTCCGGCCTCGTCCTCGCGTCGCGGACGGAGGAGGTCTGGCGGGCCATGCGCGACCTCTTCGCCGCCCGCAAGGTCCGCAAGACATATCTGGCGCTCGTCGAAGGGCGCGTCACCGCCCCCGACGTAATCTCCTGCGAACTCGCCCACGATCCGAATCTGTCGTACTGTCGCATGATCGAGTCGTCCAAGGCAGGTCCCCGCGCCAGACCGATGCTGGCTGAAACAGCCTACCGGCCAATTCACTCCGCAGGGCCGGCCACTCTTTTGGAGGTGACGATTTTCACGGGTGTGACGCACCAGATACGCGCACAGCTCGCGATGGCAGGCCACCCGATTGTCGGCGACGCCCTTTACGGGGCCAAAACAGGACTTGGCGCGGGACGCGGCCAGCGCCTTCACGCGCTTGCGGTAGGATTCCGCCATCCGCAAACCGGGAAGGAGTGCCGCATTGCCACCCCTCCGCCGTCCTGGGCTGATAATTCCCCCTTGCCGGACTAATCGATTGTTTCTGGACAAATAAAAGTGCAAAGTTCTTAGTCCAGAACCTTGGCGCAGAACCTGACACCCATCCCGAACGTTCCTTGTTTTCGCAAGGGTTGCGGCATATAATACCTACATAGGAGCAATGACATGAAAATCATACATACCGGCGACTGGCATCTGGGCCACAGGCTCTACAACTACGACAGGACGGACGAGGAGGACCACTTCTTCCGGCAATTGACCGCGACCGTGAGGAGGGAACAGCCCGACGCCCTCGTCGTGTGCGGCGACATCTTCCACATCGGGACCCCGGGCAACGACGTGGCGAAGCGCTTTACCGAGGGTCTCCTGGACGTGGTGGCGGCCTGCCCCGACATGGAGACCGTCGTCATCGCCGGCAACCATGACAGCTACTCGAGGCTCGTGATCGACAAGGCGCTTTGGAAACACTGCCGCGTACACGTCTTCGGCATGCCGGCGGAGGACCGCGAGGGCAGGGCCGACTTCGCCAGAAACGTGATTGAACTCCCCGGCAAGGGCTTCATTGCCGCCGTGCCGTTTTGTTATTCGCGGAACTTCCCGCTGGTAGAAGGCGCGGAAGGCGACAACCGCCAGAAAAATTACTTCGACGGGCTTGGAAAATTCATCAAGTCCCGCGCCGGGGGGCTTCCGGCACTCCTCATGGCGCATTTGGCGGTCAACGGCGACATCGACCTGCGCGGACATGACAGGACGTTCATGGTCGGCGGCGAGGGATGCGTCGACTCTGAGGAACTCGGCTCGGCGTACGACTATGTCGCCCTCGGGCACATCCACTGCCCGCAGTGGATAAAGGGCCCGAGGAAGCTCGCGTGCTACTGCGGGTCGCCGCGCGCAATCCACTTCGACGAGGCGTACGACCACGGCGTGGACGTCGTGACAGTCGAGGCCGGCAAGGAACCGGAAGTCAGGACCGAGGTCTTCGAGCCGCTCCACGTGCTCGTCACGCTTTGCGGGGAGGAGGGCAAGCCCTTCGAGGAGGCGCTCGCGGAAGTCGCGGCGGCGTCTCTTCCGTCGGACACGTACATCCGTATCAACGTCCGTCTCGGCGCCGGCGAGATGGCGGGACCGGACTGGACGGAGCGGTCGCGGCAGGCGTGCGCGGCGGAGGGCCTCAGGTTCTGCGTGAACAACCTCGTCCGCGCCGAGGAGTCTGCAAGACCGGAGGAGGAAAAGATGCTGACAATGGCGGAGCTGAAGGAACTTTCAGACGACGAAGTCATTCAGATCCTCTCGGACAGGCACGAGCTGTCGAATCGCCATCGCGAACTCATAAGGTCGCTCATGTAGGGAAAAGGAGAAAAAGAGATGAAAATCAGGAAACTTGAAATCAGGAACATCGCGTCGATCGAGTCGGCCGACATCGACTTCGAAACAGGTCCTCTGGGCGCGGCGCCTCTGTTCCTCATCTGCGGCGACACCGGTTCCGGCAAGACGACCATCCTGGACTGCATCACGCTGGCGCTTTACGGAATGACGCCCCGCTACGACGCCAAGAAAGATTCGCAGCAGATGATCGGCGACTACGCCTTTAACAATGTGCGCCAGCTCGTCCGCCATGGCGCGACTTCGGCAAGGGCCACGCTTTCGCTGACCGGCAACGACGGGAAATCCTACGTGGCGGAGTGGGCGGTCGAGGTCAGCGACCAGGAGGAAACCCCGGGAAAGCTCAAGGACGAAACCTGGACGTGGAAGGACTGCTCGGAAGGCGGTCTGACCTGGACGAAGGTGAGGGAATGCGAATCCGTCGCGCGGGGGGCGGTCGGCTTTGAGTTCAAGCAGTTCTGCCGTACCGTCATGCTGGCGCAAGGGCAGTTCACCCAATTCCTTCTGGGAAAGGACGACGAGAAGGCCCAGATACTCGAAAAGCTCACCGACACGTCCAAGTACTCGGATCTCGGCAGGAAAATCGCCGCAAAATACAAGGAACTAGGCGACGGCGTCACGGCGATCGAGAAGGAAATCGGCCTGCTGGCCGGACTCGGCGACGGGCGCGAGGGCGTCGAGAACCGCGTCCGTGAGCTCGACGGAATAATCGGGGAACTTGAAACGAGGCGCCAGGACGCGGATGCGAAGGCGCAGTGGCTGCAGCGCCGTGACGAACTCGCGAAGAACGAGGCCGGCGTGAAGGACGGACTCTCCAAAGCCTTCGCCGCGCTCCGGGCACTGGAAGGCGACGTGGCCGATGAAGCCAAAGCGGCCGGGGAGAAGCGCGAGGAGCTCGCGAAGTATCTCGCGGACAACGCCGGGAAGGCGGCGATGTACGAATCGTCCGCCGTGATTCTGCAAAACCTGGATGACGTGCGGAAGGCGCGCGACGCAAAGGCGAAGGCGGTGGCGGACATGGAGAAATGCCGGGAGGACCTTCCCGGACTTGAAAAGCGCGCGGGCGACGCCGCGGACGCAATGAAAAAGGCGAAGCGGGATGTCGAGGCCGCCGAGGGGAAGATTGCCGAAGAGGAGGAAAACCTCAAGGCGATGGACCGCGCCGGCGTTCAGGAGGGACGAAACGCGGCGGCGCGGCGTTACGGCGACCTACAGGGTCTGCAGGCGCGGATTGACGGCATCGCGAAGCGGGAGGCGGACGTCGCCAGGCGCGAAACGGCGCTGGTCGCGCACCAAAATGATCTCGCCGCCGCCAAAGCGGAATTGTCCGTTCTCCAGCCCGAGATGGAGAGCGCCCGCGAAGCTGCGGCGCAGGCGCGGAAGCGGCGCGACGACCAGAAGAAACTGGTGGACGACGGCATTGACAAGCTGGTCTCCGACCTCAAGGTCGGAGATACGTGCCCGGTCTGCGGCAATCGGATCGAGACGTTGCACGCGAAGGGCCACTTCACGGCGCTCTTCCAGTCGCTTGATGATGAATGCGAAAAGGCGGAAACGGAGCGTTTGGAAAAGGAGAAGCGGTACAATGGCGCCGCGGGAACTGCCGTCGCGCTCCAGAAGACCATCCATGAGGAATCAACGCAGATTCGCGGAGAGAAGGACGGAATCCTACGGGGGCGTGAGGAGATTGCCGGTGCGGCGGCCCGTCTTGGACTTCCCGCCGCCGCTATGGAAAGCGTGGCGGCCGCGCTTGACGTCTGCGGGAACGGCATGGGGGAATTCGACAGGAAGCTCGCGGAAATCAGCGCGCAGGAGGAAAAGGTCAGGACGCTTCGGGGGGGGCTGGTTTCGCTCCGGAAGACCCATGACGGGAGGCGCGAGGCGTTGTCCGCCGCCGAGAAGGCCGTCGCGGACTGCCGCAACCGGATCGACAACCTCCAGACCTCGGCCGACGCGGAAGAGGCGCGTGCCGCCGGCAAGCTCGCGGACGTCGCGGCTGTCGTGTCAATCCCCGGCTGGCTCGAATCCTGGGAACGGGACGCCGCGACAGTGGAGTCGGCCTTCAGGGAGGCGGCGCGCGAGTACGCCGAACGCAAGGCGTCGCTTCCAAAGGCGGAAAGCGAGCTCAAAGCGCTTCAGACGAAGGGCGGCCAGGTTGCGGACTGCATCCGGCGCGCAGTGGGGAAGGTCGCGGCGCTTGCCGACGTGGCGCGCGGCGCGGCCGCGGCAAGTTCCACGGCGGAAACGGAACGCCTGCTGGGCCAGTTCGAGCAAGCCGGAAACGCGGTGGCGGCGCACGCCGCGTCGCGTCCGGAGGGGCTTCAGGACACCGATTCCGCCGGAAGTCTTGCGGAACTCCGCGACTCGCTCATGGCGGAGGAGGACGCGGCCAAGGACGAACGCGGCCGGTGCCAGCAGCAAATCGAGGACGATGACAGGCTCGCGGCCGAACGTCGGCGGAAATCCGAGGAGGCTGACAAACTCCGCGCCGAGCGCGACGAGTGGCGCCCCATCAACGAATACTTCGGCGACGAAAAAGGGAACAAAATCCGTCGCGCCATCCAGTCGTACGTGCTGACGAACGTCCTCGTGAAGGCCAACTTCTACCTCGGGCAGCTCTCGGACCGGTACAAGCTTTCCTGCGAAGGGCTGACACTGTCGGTTTTGGACGGCTACGAGACCGGGGTGCCGCGTCCGGTCAACACGCTTTCCGGCGGCGAGCAGTTCCTCGTCTCGCTCGCCCTCGCGCTCGGGCTCGCCGGCCTGAACGACACGGGGCTGGGGGTGGACATGCTGCTGATCGACGAGGGGTTTGGAAGCCTGAGCGGCGGCCATCTCAACCAGGCGATGGATGCGCTGGAGAATCTCGGCGACATCGCCGGCTCGCGCAAGGTCGGCGTAATCAGCCATGTCGAAACCCTGCGCGACCGTATCAACACTCACATCGAGGTCGTGCGCAACGGCCATGACCCGAGCGTCGTGAAAGTTGTTGACCGCGGAGAGGCGGTTGTGTGATAATTCCCTTTTCGTGTAGTGAATTATTTGGCCGCGAACAGGACGCAGCAATGCAAAAGACAATTGATTATCTTGATCCAGGAAAAAAACTCGTTGACGAAACATCCGACTGGTTGCTGGGGCGTTCCGGCGCAGATGGATCCAAGGCGTACGATGGCTGTCTAGAGGATAACGCGGGGGCGGTGTCGCTCGCTCATGTTTGCGTCGTCGTCCCGACGGCGCAGAGCGGCCGCAACCTCCGGCTTGCGCTCGCGAGGAAGGTTGCCGAAAGATTTCCTGGCAGGGGGCTCATCCCGCCCGCAGTCGTGTTGCCAATGCAGCTGGTGGTTCCAAGGGATGAATCGCTCCGCGAGGCGACGGACGCGGAAACAGAGGCGGCGTTTCTCGCGTTCATCCAGAAGCGATCGAGCGACGGCCTTGAACTTTGCGAACGATTGAACTGGTTGTTCCAGAAGGAAACGCTAGAAGACGGCGATGCCGCCTTTTCGCTCCTGAATCAGTTTTCCGACATCTGGAATATCCTTGGCGGCGGAGGCCTGCTCATGCGCGACGTCGCAAAGAGCGCGGCGGCCAGAGAATGCTTCGAGAAGGAAGAACTCCAAGGCGGCGGCAACGAGGCGGAGCGCTGGGAGCAGCTTGCGGCTTTTGAGGAGGAGTTTTTCGGCTTTCTTCACGGCAAAGGCCTCCGACACCCGGCCGAGAGCCGATCCCTCGCCAAAAATGATCCCAAACCGCCGGATCCCGACGTCAAAATGATTGTCCTGCCGGCGCTTGCCGATCCCGTTCCGGTCCTTGGCGACGTGATGCGCAAGTTTCCGGAATCGATCAAGATCACGGTCTTGTACCATTGTGCCGAGGGAGACCGGAGAAAGTTCGACGAATGGGGCCGCCCGTGCGTCAATTGCTGGACGGATGACGCGCGGCCCGTGCTCGACCGCCTAGGCGACAACAGCATCTTCTGCGCCGTGAACGACGCCGCTCTCGCCATCGACATCGCGAAAGATTTTCCGGAACCGAAGGAGGACGTGGAACCGCCCGCACTCGGGCTTTGCGACGAAGAGCTTTTCAATGCGCTCGCAGGTTCCCTTTCGGACAAGGGCATCGAGCTGCACAATCCGGAAAAGCACAGGCTTGCGGCGTCGTCGCTTGGCCGAATCGCGCTCATCCTCGTTGCGCTCCGCGACTGCGGCGGCGGACCGTATCCGTGGGACGGGTTCTCGGCCCTTATGCGCGAGGACGATGTGCTTTCGTTCCTGACCAGATACGATGGCGCCCCGTGGCGCGTGAGCATACTCAAAGGCATGGACATCTTCCGCAACGCGAACCTCCCGGTCGATGTCCCGCCCGGCGGCTTCCCTGGGCCGGGGCTGGCCGGGCGCGGCGGCGACCCGGAAAAGGACTTCGACAGAAAGGACGCGGAGGCGTTCGCCGCCGCCTCGCGGACGCTTGCTGGTTATCTGGCCAGCGTGTGTGGCAATTCGGCGAATGCGGCGGCGTTCGTCCGCGCGGCATTGTCCGGCCTTTACGGACGGCGGACGATCGGCGGAAACGAGGGGGACAGGGAATTCGAGGCCGCGCTTGAAACCCTCCATGACGTTCTCGGTGATTTCTCATCAGGCGCGGTCGGGGCGTTTGGACTTCCCGATTCCATGCTCTCGGCCCTTCTTCGCAAACGCATCTCCGATGCGGTTTACTCACTTGAGCCGGATTCGGAACAGGCGTTGATGACTGAAGGCTGGCTTGAACTGCAATGGAGCGCAAAGGAAAGGATTGTCCTCGCCGGCTTCCGCGAAGGGGCCGTGCCTGAGTCCGTGGACGGGCACGTGTTCCTGCCCGATTCCCTACGCGCCGCGCTCGGACTCCCGACAAACACGCACCGCCTCGCCCGCGATGCGTTCCTGCTTTCCGGACTTCTTGAATCGCGTAAGCGAGGAGACGTGCACGTGTTCTTCTCCCGCTCAAACGATGCCGGGGAAATCCGCCGACCGAGTCGCCTTCTGTTCTTCGTCGGCGATGCGGCCGGCGCAGATGGTCCACCCCCGCTCGTCCGGCGCGTTGGTCTTCTCTTCGGCGGGGTCTCCTCGGGCACCGCCTCAAGCCATCCGCGCCGCGTGGCGGATGCATGGCGTCCGGATTTCGGCTCCGATGTCCCCACCGCGCTCCCCGGGGAAACGGACAACCCGCCATGCCCGCCCCTGTCGGCCTCGCGAATTGACCGCTGGCTGTTGTGCCCCTTCACCTATTTTCTCGAAAACGTCCTGGAAATGCAGCGGGTCGAGGAAAAGGACGAGCTCGGGGCTAACGACTTCGGCACAATCGCCCACGACATCCTTCAGCGCTACGCCGAAGAGCAAATCGACCGCACCCTTGCGGGAAGAGCGCAGCTCGCCAACGTGGGGGAAATCGGCAAATCGCTTGACGGAATCTTCGCGAACGTCAGCGCGCGCTATGGCAAGGCGCCAGGCCTCAAGGTGCGGCTTCAGCTCGAAGCAATCCGTGAGCGCCTGAAGTTATTCGCCTCGCTTCAGGAAACCTGGGCGATTGAAGGATGGCGCATCGCCGCCGCAGAGTACGAGTTCACCGCCCGACCGTTCGAGGGGAAAGGCACCGCAGACGTGATGATACACGGTTTCATCGACCGGATCGATTTCAACGAAAAGACCGGCAAGTGCCGCGTGATCGATTACAAGACCTGGGACGATCCCGGCAAAGCCGCCGTCCACATCCTGAAAGGCGGCGAAGCGCAACTCGCCCACGCAAAGCAATTCGGGCTGCCCACCACAACCGAACCGACAAGCCGGGGCGAGCCTAAATCACGGCGTTTTCTGTCCGTGCAACTGCCGCTTTACGCGCGGTGCGTCGAGCGCCAGCATGAACATCCGGCGAGACCCGGCAAGGAGGCGATTCCGGCCAAAGGATTCGTCGGCGGCGTTTCCGATTTGTGCTATGTCGTCCTCGGGGAAAGCGCCACTGGAGTCTTCGGGAGTGCCACCCCCCCTGGGAAGTTCAAAGTAAAAGGGGACATAGACCTTTCCACATTCCGTGGAGAAGCGGAAAAAACAGCTCGAGAAGCCATCGGGCGAATACGCGCAGGTTGCTTCTGGCCGCCGGGGCCGGACAAAACGTGGAAGTGGGACTTCGGTGGACTGTTCGTCTTTTCACCGGAAAAGGATATGGCGGGAACGCCTTGGCTCAAAGGGCAGCAAGAGCGGATTAAAACACTCGCAGCCGCGGCAGACGGAAGGGAGGCTCTATCGTGAAAGACAATCTCGTCATCAAGGCGTCCGCTGGCACGGGCAAGACCTTTGCCCTTGCCACACGGTTCATCAAGCTCATGGTATTCCGGAACGTTCGTCCTGAGACTATTCTCGCCCTGACCTTTTCCCGCGCCGCCGCGCAGGAAATCTACGAGAAGATACTCAATCGCCTCCACGATGCGGCGTCAAGCGACGCGAAGGCGGTGTGGGAACGGAACGAAAACCTTCTGAAAGACATTCTGGAGAAAAAGGAAAAGAAGATTCCGCTCACCAAAGACGAGGAGGGGGAGCTCGATTTCATCCCGGATGGAGGCTGGACGGCCAAGATGTTCTCCGGCGTGCTTCGCCATCTGATCGACGCGCAGGGCCACGACACCATCGCCACGCTCGACAGCTTCATACTCCGGATCGTCCGCAAGTTCCCGCTTGAAACGGGCTTCGCCCACGCGCTGTCCGTTCAAGACAATTACGGAGATGCCCAGGCAAAGAGCAAGGCCCTGGCGGAATTGCTGTCCACGACGTCCGGCGACGCCGACGTCATCCGGGAGTTCTTCGCCTCGCAGGATGATGAGGCCGTCCGCTCAGGAACGTCGAAGCTGGGCTACGTTGTCCGGCAATGGCTTGGGTTCCTTTTAGAAAATGAAAACGCGGACAGCTGGAAGGCCAATTCAATGCGCGACACCCTCGGCGTTCCGGCTGTTCCGCAAAAACCCACATTGCCGGCGTTCGCACTTGGAAACAAAGAGACGAAAATAATCGACAAAATCCGGGACTTTGTCGAGGCATTCCAAGGCGACAAAGACCCCATTCCCGAAAACAACGCCGGGAAAGTTCTGCGGTTCTTCCGTTCGAACCCTGATTCCTCTGTTTACGAGTTCGATTCCGGCGAGAAACGAATTACCCATTACAAGTTCGACGTCGGCCCCGACGGAGCGGCGGCACTCCGCGCGGCAGCGCAATACCTGTTTGACGTCGCCATGAACCGCCGAATCGAAATCGCCGCCGCGAGAATCGCGCTTTGCGCCCGGATCAAGCGGAAATACCAGGAGCGAACGTTTGGCAAGGGACTGCTGACTTTTTCCGATTTCACACGCAGCCTGGCCAAATGTGAAAACTCTGAACGGAAACTTGATCTCCAGAACCTGCAGTTCCGTCTAGACTCCAAATTTGACCACTGGTCGCTCGACGAGTTCCAGGACACCAGCAACGATCAGTGGAAATGTCTCCGGCCGCTCGTCCAGGAGGCCGTTTCCGGGGAAGGCCGCAGTGTCCTCGCCGTCGGCGACCTCAAGCAGTCAATCTACGGATGGCGGGGCGGAGACGACGGTCCGTTCCTCGATCTCATGGATCAAGTCGGCAAGGACGCTGTCGAGGAGCTGCCAATCTCCCATCGGTACGGGTGGAACACGGCGCGTTTCGTCGATGCTGTGTTCGGCCCGGACAACATCCGCGGCTTCGCCGGCTCAATGTGCCCGAAGGCCGTTGAGAAGTGGACTGGGGAAGCATGCTGGCCGAAGGATGGCCACAAAGCCAAAGAGGGAAATGATGGCGATTTCGTCGAAATCATCCAGGTGGCGGAGTCCGCCGCAGGCGAGGATGGCGACGGGGAAGACGACGGCGCAGAAGGGGAAAAGCCAGGCAAGGCAATCAAATTACTTGCGCCCGCCATCTGCGCCCGCGCGATGGAACTGTGGGCCGCGCATGAGGCTGCGAATAGCCAGGACACAATCGGCATCCTCGTGCGAACCAACAAGGACGGGCTTTTCCTGGCCGAAAAACTCCGCACCGCCGACTGGCCTGATGGCACACGGCCCGAAATCGTATGGGAGGGTGAAAGCGCCGTCCTTGACGCTCCCGTTGTTCGCGCCCTGCTTCAACTGCTGAGACTTGCGGATCATCCCGAAGACAACTTCGCCTGGGCGTGCGTCAACCAGTTGTTCCCGATCCGCGAACGCATTTTCCCGGATCTCGATTCGCCCGCGAAGGTATCTCGCGCGGTGGCTAAAAAAATGTCGCGGCTGGGACTCTCCCGCACGCTTTGCGCGTTCGCGGCGAAACTGAAGGAAAACAACGATCTTGACCCGCGTTCGCGGGATCGGCTAGCCAAGCTTGTCCGGGAAGCCGTGGTATTTGAAGGCCGTCCCGAGGCAGCCGAAGGAACAGCCTCGTTTGCAAGCTATCTTGAATCCGTTCGCGACCGTGATCTCGCCGCGTCGCCGGACGTCATTCGAATCCTGACAATCCACCGGTCCAAGGGCCTGTCGCTCGGCCACGTCATCGTGCCGGTCGCCGAAACCGATCGCTCTGACGAAATGACACAGCCGAAATTCAACGGCATCATTTCCGGCGAAGGCTGGGCGTTTGAATCCATTCCCGAACAGTTGGCGAACGAGTATCCGGCACTTCTGGCGGCAAGACAGGACGCGGCAAACGACCATTTCCTCGAAGTCCTCCGCACCTACTACGTCGCCGCGACCCGCGCGGAAAGATCAACGCATTTCCTCATTCTTGGTAACATACCGGAAAACAAGAAACTGTTCCGCAACCTGCTAATCCGGCCCTTCGTGGAATCCAAGCCATGCGAATGGCGCTTCGGGACGGTGCTCCATTCCTCTGGGACGGCTCCGTCGTTCCTGAACAAAAAGGAAACAGACGCTGGGCAAGATCCGGCCACGCCGCTCCACTGGACGGATGGGTTTGGCACGAAAAGGTCCGTCCGCCACGAAAAACCCTCGACCGTCGGCTCGGCGCATCCGCATTCGGAACACTGGCGGACCATAGCCGACTTGCTTGACGAGGATTTCGGCTCATCCGCCCGCCACGGCACCGACGAGCACGCCGAATTCGCCAAAATCGAATGGATTGATCCGACGAACCCGAAGGATGACCGCGAAAAGATTATTCTGGATTGGGGCGGCGCATGGCGCGAGGCCTTCCGGGAAACGCCTGGGGCGACGGTCTGGCGCGAAAGGAGCTACGAGCTGTTCGACCAGGACAAGAACGTCTGGGAGACCGGCCAATTCGACCGCGTGGTGTTCCGCGTCGAAGATGGAAAACGCAAGGCGGGCATTTACGACTTCAAGACCAACGCCAACCGCGAAAAGACGCCCGAGGCGTTCGAGGAGAAGATGCGGGAAACCTACGCCGGCCAGATGGCCGACTACCGCCGCGCCGTCGCCCGCTTGACCGGCATCCCCGAAGCCGACATCACGGCGACACTGCTTCTTACCTCTACTGGTACCACTGTGGAAAACGTCATTGTGGTATAATATTTGATTAGGGAACAGGGGCATCTTGGGAAAGGATGGCCAACTTCCCTTTCTTGACTATGGAGACGTTCCATGCCCTATTGTGAGGAATGCGGCGCGAAATTGAGTGCCGGAGTCCGCTTCTGCGAGGAATGCGGAACCCCGGTTGCATCCACCGGGGACGAGGGAGGTTTTTCGTGTGCCTCCGTCTCGTCCTTCGATCTTTTTGCCGGTTCGGACTGGAAGTCGAACTGGGCGGCCTTCGTGAAGGACGCCGCCGGCCTGGAAACCGGAATCATTTTGACGCGTCAGTCGGCATTGCTGTCGCAGGTGGGCATGGACGGGGATGACTTTGCGTCCTTCATTTCCGAATATGCCGGAAACTGCCGCAATCGCGGCGTAGCCTATGCCTATCTGGACCTCGATCAGTTCCCCGGCGGAAACGGTTCTTCCGTCTCCTCCGTCGTGGACTCACTGCGCAAGGTCGTCGACGTTGCCAGGCCCAAATACCTTTTCATCCTCGGCAGCGAAACCGTGGTGGATGTCGTCCGGTGGGAGAACGAAGGGGCGGACAACGACAACGACGTCCCGAGCGACCTGTGCTATTCGACGCTGGACACGAACTCGCCGTGGAAGGGGCAGCGGTACGATTTCGACGAGGTCGTGCGCGTGGGACGTCTGCCGACCTTCCCCGATGAAACGGCGGATGAATTCACCTTCTATTTTGAGAACGTGACGCGGCATACCGGACGTCTTGGGAAAACAGTGCCGTACGGACTGAGCGCGTTGGTTTGGGAAAAAGAGTCGAACAACGAATACGGGGCCATCTCTTCGCAGACTGTTGATGTCTCCCCGGATGTCGAAAAAAACAGCGTCGGACAAAGAATCGGCGACGACGTCAACCTCATGTTTTTCAACCTGCACGGCAGTGACGGTGATAAATACTGGTATGGCCAGGAAGGGGAAGATTATCCGGAGGCCTTTTCGCCTCAAGTCCTGGCGGACAGGGACGGCGCCTACATGCTGGGCGTCGAGGCCTGCTACGGCGCAAAGTTCATCGGCGGCCTCGGCCCCCATGATTCAATCCTGCTGACGGCCCTGCAGAACAAATGCCTGGCCTTTCTCGGTTCAAGCCGGATCGCGTACGGGCAATCCAATCCGGAAGGCTCCTGCGCGGACATCGTCGTCGGGACCTTCGTCAAGTGCCTTGCCGACGGTCAGTCCGCCGGCGACGCGCACTGCGAAGGGCTGAAAAGGCTCTTCGAGGACAATGACGCCCCAGATGACTCGGATATCAAGACGCTGGCGGAATTCGCGCTCTACGGCGACCCTTCCGTGCGGATGAACGCGTCCCGGGCACAGGATGTGCAGGCCCCGCCCGCATGGTCGCGATGCGAATTCTCCGGCCTTCGTGTCCCCATGCCGGATGTGCGCCGCGCGGTTTCCATGGCCCTGGCCCAGGTGAACGCCCGGATCGAGGGGCTGGTCGACGACTTCGTCGCGCGCAATGTCCTGCCGGAATTCGGCCGCATCGGCATTGGCGCGGCAAGACAGAAGACAGTCAAGATGCGCAACTCGGGCTTGTACCAGAAGATCTACGCCCTTGAGCGGGGTCCGGTCCGGACCATCGCAAAGGTCTATTTCGACGCCGGAGGCCGGATACGCAAGGCCGTTGTTTCCAAATGAGGAGTACCATGGAGTCAGAAAAGAGCAAAACACTTGTCGGCACGGTGGTCTTCCTGGCCGCCAACCGCGGAAGCAAGAGCGAGGGGACGTTCCCCTTCCTCTACCTCGGCAGGGACGCCAAGCCCGTCCGTTTGCTGCTGAAAGGCGACAACCCCTTCGAGAACAAGGGCTTTTCCGAGTATGACGGGAAAGCCGTCGAGGTGACCGGGCAAACCACGGACACCGGACTGTTCGTCGTTGAGACCGTGAAGATTGTCTAACACTAAGGAGAAGAGATAATGAAAACCTGTCCATCTTGCAGCAAGGTCCTGAAGGACGAAGCCAAATTCTGTGGCGGATGCGGCTACAAGTTCCCCGTCGCGGCCCCCGCCGCGACGGCGCCGGCCCCTTCTGGGGCGGCCTGCCCGAAATGCGGCAACCAGCTGAAGCCCGGGGCCAAATTCTGCGGCAACTGCGGCATGAAGCTCGACGCCGCCGAGGCGACGCCCCCGCCGGTCGATCGGAGAAAGGAAGGAAACGGTTTCATCCGCTGGTCGCTTATTCCCGGTCAGCTCGCCGTGAAGATCACGGAGGAGGAAGTCGCCGCCTGCGGAGAAATCAAGGGGTTCGTCATCCAGGAGGGGACGAAGGCCCTCGTCTTCGTCGACGGAAGGATTGCGGCGGAACTTGCCGCCGGCAGCTACAAGCTGAGCGAGGTCGTTTCCGGGGAGAAGCCCGCCTCCGCGCCTGCCCCTGCACGTCCAGCCGAAGATTCCGCCCAGCCTCCGAGTCCCCCTCCGCAGGAATCCCCCGGAGGATTCCTCGGCCTCTTCAGACGTATCGACAGGGCGGTCTCGAACGTGGCCGAGCGGGTGAGGCGCTTCTTCGCTGGAAAGCCGCCGACAAGGCCGCAGAGGGAATCCGGGGCTCAAAGGCCCGTCATCTCCCTAGTGCTCGTCCGAGTTACCGACTTCCCGCTCGTGTTCACCGTCAACGAGGCCACCACGGCCGGAATCCTCAGCGACATCGGCATCCACCTTCTTTGCAAGATCGTGAACGTCAACGAGTTCTACGGGAGCCTCCTCGTCGACAGGCAGTTCGTCAGCTTCGTGGAGCTCAGGCAGATGCTCGACGATGTCGTCCGGGCGAATGTCAATCCCGTCGTCTCGTCCACGACCCCGGAAAACGTCGGGAAGGACCCGGCTCTCGCGTCCGCCCTGCGCGACCGGCTCCAGGATGTGATTTCCAGTGTCTGCCCGTTCCTGTCGGTCGGGAAACTTGTCGCCGTCACGGCGGAAAACCAGGCGCTGTCCAATCTGCGGAAACTGTCCGAGGAACTCTACGTCTCCGAGCAGGAGCTCTGCCAGCTCCAGAAACGGAACGACTTCCTGAATCGTCTTCAGGCCGTGAAGAACGAGCAGGAGCTTGCGGAGACCCGGGCGGCAAACGGGCAGCAAATCGACATGGGCAGGCTGGCGGCCGACCTGGAGGAGAAGAAACTGGAAATCTACAGGCAGATGGCGCTGACGAAGGACGAGCAGGCGAAATTCGACCTCATGCTCGCCGCCGAGCGGAAGCTTCGCGAGGCCAAGACCGAGGAGCAGATTGCCGTCGCCATGCAAGAGTACGAAAAGTCCGGCATGCTTCGCGAAATGGAGCTCGACCATCTGCGCCGCCAGGGCGAATTGGCCGACTTGAGGGACCAGCAGGAACGCGACCAACTTGAGCATCAGGGGCGCATGGCGGACTTGCGCAACTCGCAGGAATACGACGGGGCCGTCCGTCAGGGCCGCATGGCCGACTTGCGGGACACGCAGGAATACGAGATGGAGAAGCTGAACGGCGACCTGGCGCGGACTCGCGTCAGTGACGCCTATTCAGACGAACGACGTGACAAAGACGCCGCCTTCCAGGACGAACGACGTGACAAAGACGCCGCCTTCCAGGACGAACGACGTGACAAAGACGCCGCCTTCCAGGATTCGCGTCGCCGTTCGGAAATCCAACTGGACCGTGAAGAGCAGCTGAACCAGATGGAGATGCTTCGCCAAGCGCAGGCGATCCGCCTGGAGCGCGAGAACGACGAGCACCGCCGCCAGCTTGAGGCCGACAACGCGGAGCGCGCCCACGAGCAGGCGATGCAGCAGGCGCAGCTCGACGCCAAACTTGAGAACCAGCGCATCTACGCGGGCATGTCGTTCGAGCAGATCATGGCCGCCAACCCGGACATTTCCCCGGAGGCGGCCCGGGCGCTGGCCCAGAAGTTCAACGCCGACAACAAGGATGAGCTTCTGAAGGCCCGGGAAGCCGACATGGCGCGGCAGAACGCCCAGCAGATGGAAATGATGCGGATGATGCAGCAAATGGCGATGGCCGGAATGGGCGCCAATCTCCAGCACCAGCAGGAAATGGCCGCGCAGAGGCAGGCCGAACTCGACCGTGTGCGCGCGGACGCGGTCCAGGGTCAGGACCGCCTGCTCTCGGGTGTGCAGTCGACGGTCGCCGCGGCTGGCGCGGCCTTCTCCGGCGGTGCGCAGCCTGCGGCCAGGCCCGCGCCTCCTTCTCCTCCGGCAGTGACGAAGTGCCCGCATTGCGGCGCCGCGGTCGAGCCGGGGTCGAGCTTCTGCGACGAATGCGGCGGAGCGGTCTGAAACAGGATTTGACAACCTGAAATGGAGAATGTAAATGAGTAAGTGCCCCAACTGCGGCCAGGAAGTCGAAGATGGAATGAAGTTCTGCGGCGAATGCGGAACGCCCATCCCCCAGGTCAGGAAATGTCCCCAATGCGGGATGGAACTGCCCCTCAAGGCGAAGTTCTGCTTCGGATGCGGCGCCCCGCTAAACGGCGGGGCCGGCGCCCAGCAAAACGGAGGGGCCGCCTCAGGCGTCAGCATGGGCGACAAGAACGTCGTCGCCGGAGACGTGGTCGGGCAGAAGGTCGCCGGCGACAGCGTCGGCCACAAGATCATGGGGAACGCCATCTTCAACTCCATGCAGGACGAGACGCGGAAAGTCGTTCGATGCTGCGTCTGCGAAAGGGCCATGGTCATTACGGAGGCGAGAGGATGCCGGGAATGCCACCAGTATGTCTGCGATGAGCATTACGACGCCGAGAGCGGGCTTTGCGCCTCGTGTTCATCAAGGAAGAAGACGGAGGCCGAGTCCCGCTTCAAGAAGGAACTTGAACGCGTCCTCGCCGACGGAATCATAGACCGCGGCGAGTACGAGCAACTTGAGGCGGTCCGCAGACAGCTTGGCATTTCCCCGGAGCGCGCCTTGGAATTGCAGAAGGCCATGAAGAGGGAGATGGCCAGAAGAAGGTCATCCGCAAAAGGGGAGTCGCCTCTTGGCATAGTCGAGAGAGCCCAGTGCGACCGGGCCCGCGAGCTTCTCTTCGAGAATGGCGATGGCGGACAAGCCGTTCGCATGCTCGAGTCAATCTACCAGCGCCACCCGTTGAACGAGGAGGTCCTCTCCGTCTATCTCGCGGCGCTCGCCACCTAT
>JAEEGL011405601.1_pt1 | contig 17606 bp, 13 predicted proteins | sample 9134231 | NCBI WGS metagenome assembly JAEEGL01 (sample SAMN16246548, study PRJNA631951) | gut metagenome | biome: gut microbiome; feature: rumen; material: fiber-attached | host: Bos | place: Iran: Karaj | collected 2018-10 | reverse complement strand
TGATCTATCGCAGCACCTCTCTCCAGCAAAAGGCGAAATAAACTCCAGTCATTCGTTTTTATTCCCGCATCTTTTGCATACATCAGTAATGTTGTTCCATTGTTATTTACAACATTTTCATCTGCCCCCATACGTAGTAAGTAATCAACCATTTCTTTATTATTATTGTATACCGCTACTGTAAGCGGTGTCCATCCATGTTGTTCCTTATCACGTACGATAGATCTGTATTTCAGCAAGCTCTTAGCTCTGTCATTGTCATGTCTTGCAACAGCACTATTTAATTCAAAAAGGACATCTTTAAACAGAATTAAATCATAATCTATCGTGGACATTCTCCACGAAACCTCATCCTCATATAAAATAGTTCCGGGCTTTTCAGCAGATATTTCCTCAAGTATCCTGCCGCCTATTATTCCTATATCATAAATCTTTAACAGCTGATATGGTCTGAAAGCAAAGGCTCTTACTTGATTTAAAATTTGAAATGCTGTTCTATTTGTCTCAAGCTGTAATTTTGTATAATCAAGATATCCTCTTGGATGATATGATGATTTCTCAGCGGTTTGTTGTTTGCACTCATAAGACCCATTAAGAATTCTCTCCATGTTTGAGATAACCATATCCGTCCCTTCCCTGATCAATTCTCTATACAGGTCTAAGCTGGTCCAATCCATACAAATAGTTATTTCTTTTTGATCAATTATCTCTCCGGTATCTATTCCCGCCCTTATTTTATGCAATGTGACCCCTGTCTTGCTGTCACCGTTCAAAATCGGTAACACTGAAGTAAACATTCCTTTGTATTTTGGCAGCAGTGAAAAGTGAATATTAAATAATTCTTCGGTTTTAAACAGATTCGGCTTTACAATCCTGTCAAATTCCGTAGAAAAAAAATAAAGATCATCTATTTGATAAACTTCCTCCAAAGATACTATTTTGATCCTATTTCTCTCGCAATAAAACCTAAGAGACTTTTGCCAACCATTTGTTCCATTATCATTTCTATCAGGAATTGCAACAACCTCTGCATCCTTCACATTTGTTACTAAGTATTCCAAAACATTAACTGATATATCGTTTTTCCCCGCTATACAAATTGTCTTCAATTTTCCTCTCTCCTCATATTACGAAGTACTGCTTCCGGCGATATATCGTTGGCCTTTATAATATCAAGGTTTGTTTTACTTATTCCTTTTCGAATATATTCGCTATCATAATTTCCCAGAACTACATTATCCTTGAGTTTTTTTAACGAGTTCATAATGGAGACAACTGTATCTTCGGGCTGAATCTGTAAATATACAAGGTTTGTACACACATTTAGTATATTTGAGTATAGATGAAGCATCGCAAATTCAACCGCCTCCCTGATTCCCTCATAATTCTCCAGTCCATGCGCTCTCTCATATATCGCAAGCATTGCTGATGACTGGTTATGGATATACTTAAGCGATTGGTCTGTCTTTGATAACGATCCTGAGCTATTCCTGTACACATACATTATTTCCTTGACAGTAGCAATCTTCCTTGCTCTTGCAGTACATTCTATCAGAAAATCCATATCTTCAAGTACATATTCATTACGAAACCTGATATTATTCAAATCAATGAAATCTCTTCTGAATATTTTTGTGACTATATAACCGCCGACTGCTATAAGACTGCTTCTCTTAGCATCATCAAGAGTCCCTGCCAATTCATCAGATACAAATACTATTGCCTGATCATTTTTCTGATCATAAAATCCGCTATCTACATAATCGGCCCTTGTTCTTACAGCTTCTTTATACAGCTTCTCATACATTGTCGGCTGTACAGCATCATCCGAATCCACAAATCCGATATAATCTCCGGACACATATTCCATTGCGATATTTCTGGCGTTACCGGGACCCGCATTCGTATCAAGCCTTATAAACAGTATGTTATCCGGATATTCTAACTCATATTCCATTACAATTCCGGAACACATATCATTCGAACAGTCATCTACGATCAGCAGCTCCATATCCTCAAACATTGTTTGATTAACAAGACTGTCCAAGCACTCTTTTATTGTCCTCTCGGCATTATACATCGGGATTATTACTGATACTTTCTTTTTCATCTGCTCTATACCAACATCGTTGCACTAATAATTTATGCCTGATCAGCGAGGCTAAGTTCAAGCATTCTGCCAACCATATCCAATACGTTATTGTTTTTTGCGTGCATAAGCAGACTTCTTACTGCTTCATCAAAACAACCATATTTCACGAAAATATCTTTGTTCCACGCTATTATCTTACATCTGCTCTCATAATACTTAGATGCATCCTTAGACATACCCTCGACAGTCATATCTACATCCAAAAGCACATCCGGCACCATGCCAACCTTATACTTATCTGCGAATCTTACAACAAAATCCCAATCCTGCAAGGCACTTATATCTTTATTAAATCCTCCAACATCTACAAGTGCTTCCCTACTAACAAGCATCGTTGGCGTACCTATAAAATTACTGACAGCCAGTTCATTTATCATATCCTTACTATCAACTACCCTTGTTACCATTTCACTTCCATCATTAAAAAGTGCTCTAAAAGGATGCGATATAAGAGATAATTCTTTATGCTCACGAGAATAAGTTACCTGTTTTTTAAGCTTATCCTTATGCCATATATCATCACTGTCCTGAAACGCTATCCATTCCCCCTTTGCCATATCGATTCCTGTGTTCCATGCTTCCAAAGGACCTCTGTTCTGTGAAAAACGGTGATATACTATCTTCTGTTCCCCAAATTTCTTTACAACAGCTTCCGTGTCATCCGTTGAACCATCATCAATGATCAGTATCTCAACTATTTCAAATGCTTCGCCCTGACCTTCCTGAACAAGAACGCTCTTAATTGCACTTCCTATATACTTATCCCTGTTATACGTCGGAATTACAACACTTATCTCATGCATAAAGTATTACTCTCCTTAAAAAATTGCCAACTGTTAGATAATTCAATACACAAGCCTGATCAGCTTATCCATTTCATAAAATCCACCTTGACGCAGTTCATTTATCAATTTCTCTTTCTTCTTCGTTGTATGGTTTATTCTTCCACACAGCGAACAAAAGGGTATCCTATCATTCTTCGCGCATGCATTACCATAAAGTATCACGAAAAAGTTTCATATCTATCAAATTCCACTTAAACCTGCTTGAAATGTTCAATTGTTCTGATAGAATTATACTATAATTACAAATCGTGTGCAAAACAAAGTATCGAGGTAATTCATGAATTATGTTCTTATTATGGGAGGTCTGGGCAACCAGCTTTTCCAATATACCTTTGCTAAATACGTAGAACATCTTATGACCGGGCGTGTAACACTCTGTACGGGCTTCTTTGATGTTGATACGAAAAACACAGAAATAACAAAGCGAGACTACTCCTTGAATCATTTCAATATAAGCTTGCCCTCTGTGAAGGGACATTTCAACATAAACAGTGTCGTGTCCGACATCGGGTTTAATGCCGAGACTGATATAGCACCAAACGGCATCCTTTTTAATGGATATTGGCAGGACAAAAAATTCTTTTCCCGCATACGTGATCTCATAAGGGCTGAACTGACTCTTAAACCTGAATATATAACAAATGATCTGGCTAATATCGTGCGCCAAATGGCTTCCCTCGATTCTGTGGCAATCCATGTAAGACGAAAAGATTATCTTAATCAGTATAACAAGGATATATTTTATGAGATCTCCATTGAATATTACGCATCAGCAGTCAGATATATCTCTGACAAGCTCGGTCATCCCCCTGTATTATACATTTTCTCGGACGATTATAATTATATTTCCAACAACATGGACAATTTCTGCGGCCTGGATACCTTTCTCATGAAGCCACGGAAAGATTATGAAGATCTGTTTCTTATGTCAAATGCAAAACATCATATAACAGCCAATTCAACCTTTGGCTGGTGGGGAGCAGCTCTGTCTGAATACAGTGATGGTATTACCATAGTACCGAAGCATTGGTTCAAAGACCGAAGAGATCCTGATCTCCTTTTATCCGGCTGGACGATTTTGGACAATCAGATACAGCTTGACAAGATATCAGTGATCATCCCTGTTTATAACGTTGAGAAATACATTGACATTTGCCTTGAAAGCATTGAAAAACAAACATATGATTTAAATAACCTTGAAATAATACTTATCGATGATGCTTCAACTGATGAAACATCAAAACATCTTGAGGCGTTCGAAGCCAAATACCCGAACAATGTACTACTTATAAAGCTTGAAGAAAATGCAGGGCAGGGTAATGCAAGAAATATCGGACTTAACCATGCATCAGGCAAATATATAACTTTTATTGATTCTGATGACTGCGTAGATGTATCCATGCTCTACAAAGTTGCATCAAAGATAAAAGAGTATGATTGCGATATTGTCGAGTGTTCCCACATACAATTCTGTGATGATAATGAAATAATCAAAGCAGAAAACATTGATCCCCCATTTTTTCTTGATCTTAACAAACCCGATTTGAGAAAGAAACTGGTACTGCTGACATGTTCCAAAACCGCCGTATGGGGAAGACTGTACAGAAAAGAATTTCTCGACGCAAACAGGCTCAGATTTGTTACTGGTATGTTTTTTGAAGATATTCCGTTCTCAGGAATGACCATGTTCCTTGCTTCCTCATATTGCAGAATAAACGAACCTCTCTATTATTACAGACTTAATGATAGCGGCACCGTCTTCTCTAAATACAGAAAAGAACGTGTACATCAGGAAATAACTGCAACTGAGCGCTTCCTTGAGCAATTATATGAAAGCAATATGCTGGAAAGAACACTAAATGACTTTGGATTTGAGCTGAGCACGTATTGCACAACCAAAGCATTTACAGATCCACTCGCCCTAATGATAAACAGCAGTCTTAAGCTGAATGAGCTTCTTTCGGAAATCGGTTATTTCAAAGAAAAGCTGCTGGATCTTTTTCCTGATGCAGCCGCATCTTATAACCTTTCGGATGCATATGGCATCTGCACTTTGGCAAAATATCTTCTTTTGACGCCTGAAACAATGACAGAACATGTATTTAGAGATACGGCCACCGGTAAGTTCATGGTTACTATATGTACTTCAGAAAACCAGAATATATGCCTTAATGTGCCTAAGATTATAAGTGCTACAGGTTTTAAACACACTGACTACTGCACAATCAATATCTCACGCCGTCATTATGAGCTTGAACACCTTCTGCTTACGCATGCCATATGCGATAGCAACATTATAATAACCAGCTCCGGCATATTCAGAAGCATTGATGAGCAGGAAGACATAACCAACTGTATATGCCGTATCATCCACGAATATCCAAACAATCTGATCATACTGCTGCTCGAAGACCTGTATTTCGATGAATCAGACAAATGCCTTGGCCTGTTCGCGAACATGATGGAATGCGTGGCACAACACAAAAAAATAATCATTGAGGTAACTGATGACCATAGATATTCCCTCTTGAATTCCCTGAACCCTTCCCTTAACCTGATTACAATATCATTATAGCGATGATATTAACGCTCAAATCCTCCGTCTGAATCCTCTATTTTTTCAAGCAGCTCAAGCACTGCTATATCTTTATCAAGCGTATTGGGATATGCCTTTTTATCCACTATTCCTGCCAAAAAAGCTGCCATCTCATCAACATACATCTGCTCACCTATCATATCACTATAGCCTTCTTCATGAATTTGGCTGCTCTGCTCAATATAACTTGTCTCTTTGCTATCTGCATCATAAACCTCGAGTCTGTTTGTATCCCATCTCCAGCGTATCTGCCCTTTCTGCATATTGACAATAAGATCCCTTGCGGGATATCTGCTTACAACATCCACAAGCAGGCTTCCGATCATATCTCCGTAATCAAGTGTACTTACATATGAATCCTCTATTTCACAGCCCACATCTGTTGTTTTACGAAAATAACCCCTTATATCATCGGGCATACCGAAAACATCTGTGAGCCATGTAAGTTCATAGGGCACTATTTCCCTAGCACCACCCATTTCCCTCCTGCTCACATAGAAATCATTAACACTCTCCCAAGGATGCCAGTCAGGAAGATACTGCCCACTATGATATGAAAAGTTACATACCTTTCCGAACCTTCCTGATTCCACTATTCTCTTCACTTCCCTGATCATGGGATGAAACACAAAGGTACAAGATGGCGCAACAAATATATTGCGGCTTATCCTCTGAATATCTATGGTCTCACCCAAAATAACGCTTGCCTCGATAAATACCGGCTTGTTATGCTTTACCGCTGTTTCCACTCCAAGCCTGTGCTTATTAGGTGGAAGCGAAACAATTACTGCATCTATCCTGTCAAAGTCAGGTTCCGCCCCGTTTTCCGCAATATTTATACCATATTTATCCCTTGCTTCCTTACAACGATCCTCCCGAGTGTCGCTTCCCCATATCTCACACGGGTCAACTCCCAATGCTTTAAGGCAGCGGATGCGGCGCTTGCCCATGGAACCCAGGCCGATAACATAATATCCGCTCATCCCAATATATCCTTCCTTTTCATTAATGCATCAATACAAATAAAATCATAAATATCATCGACTTCATAATTCTGCCATCTTTCAATCATATATGGCAGCATCCTTTCCATATATATACTATGTGTCTGCATAAACCTGTCAGTTTTCATTAAATAGCCTACTCCATACGGGAAGTATGCTTCATCCTCTGACTGCCTCTGATAAAAGGTCTTTCCGTTCTCTATATAGGATATGATATATCCATCCTGGGTTAGCTTTTTTACAACAGACGGATGCTCCAGGCACACACGCCCTATTGAAATAACACCGTCCGCGTTAGGATTATCCACAGCAATCCTTATCATATTATCTATGTCATCTTCCTTACGCAGAGGTGAAGTCGGCTCAAGAAGGATCATATAGTCGTATTCCTCTCCTTGTTTCTTAAGCAAGTCTATTGTGTAAAATAAAACCTCTGCTGACGAAGTAGTATCCCCGGCCAATTCTTCAGGCCGCAACTCCGACACGCTTATTCCGTATCTTTCACACACACCGGCTATCTCCTCATCATCCGTCGATATATATGCCTTGTCCAAATATTTGCTGCTCTTTACTTTTTCAATAGTATATGCTATTAGAGGTTTGCCGTTAAGCTCAAGAATATTCTTATGAGGTAGTCCTTTCGAGCCCCCTCGAGCAGTGACTATTGCTAAAATACGTTTATCCTTATACATATCATCATACTCCGTCAATTATATTTTCTAAACACGGGTTTTATTACATTACCTGTTATAAAATCTTCAACATTCCCGTTCAACGAATCCGATAATTTTTTCATTGCACTCCTTGCAGCATCAAGAGCCTTATCAATTTCCGTATCATTATGCTCATAGGCTACTGCAATATACGGCATGAGGACACCTGCCTTTACCATTTCCTGACAAAATACCGTTCTGTGTTCAAAAGAAGGTTTCCCATCTTTGCCGCATATAACCATATTCGGCGAACATTCGGCACCTGTAATATAAAAATGTTTCTCTATCTCAAACTCTCTGGCAAGATCAGTAAGACCCGCGCACAGCTTATGTCCTATATCCCATATATGGTCAGTAACATTCAGTTCTTCATATACTTTTACAGTTTCAACAAATGCACCAAGGCTAGACATCTCGGCTCCATGTGTAGTCGATATCAGAAATACCCTTTCCTTTCCCGGTATTAGCCCGCCAAGTTCCATGATCTTGCGCTTACCACCCAAAGCAGCCACTGAAAAACCGTTAGCCATTCCCTTTCCATATGTTACAAGATCCGGTTCAACACCATAGTATTTGCACGCTCCTCGAATGTCCCAACGGAATCCAGTTATCATCTCGTCAAGAATATATACCACATTATACTCTTTACATAGTTTACCTACTTCCTGCAGGAAATCATTTTCGGGCTCCATATCATCCACAGGTTCCATAATAATACAGGCAATCTGACCCTTGTATTTTTCGAAAACGTCTCTTACAGATTTAATATCATTATAGTTGAATCTAAGTGTAAGGTTGCATATTTCATTGGGAATGCCGGCATTCATTACCGTATCGCCAATAAACCAGTCATCATAGGAAAAGAAGGAATGCTCCGCACAGCGAACTATATACTTCTTCCCCGTATAAGCGCGGGCAAGCTTTGTTGCCGCAGATGTTACCGTCGACCCGTTCTTTGCAAACTTGACCATATCCACCCATGGTATAAGTTCAACCAGTGTTTCAGCCGCTTCCACTTCGATTCTGGATGCCTTGCTGGCAGTGTTTCCTTTTCTTATCTGCTCAATTGCAGCATTGGAAATCCGGTCATATCCATACCCTACAGTAACCGAGCGGCATGCCATCGCAAAATCAAGATATCTGTTTCCGTCTACATCCCACGCGTATACACCCTTCGTATGGTCAAACACTCTTGGAGCATTTTGAGGAAAAACTTCATCTGTTCTGCTATAGGTGTGCGCACCGGCCGGAATATATTGATGCGCCTTATTACAATATAGTTCATTTAGAGTCATATCCATATCCTTCCAACATCTAGAATAATGCTTGTTTTGTTATTTGCATTCATCAAGAAATATACCATAATTCAGGTATCTATTCAACGATAACAGATGGTCCTTCCTTTTTCCTTTTTGTACTTGACACAATCTCACGTCATCAGTACACTTTAGATGACTTAATAATATTACAAAACATCAGGAAATAAATTTGAAATGATTGACTTCATTAATGAAATATATCAAAAAGCAATAATTATAGAAGGGCTTAAAGAATATGTATACCTTGTTGATTCCGGATTCCCTTTGGCCGCAAGGGATGTATATAACAAAACCTCTCTAAGTCTTGAAAGACTTCTTGAGCAGATCTCTACTTCCGACACAGCTCTTGCACTCAAGCTTCAGTCTGTTGCACTCGACATAAAACAGAATTATGAAGACCAATGCCTTGCAAAAGGTCTGGTTCAAGACAGACTCATTCCTGATTTATATTTATATATCCAGCAGTTCACAGGCATCGATGTCACGGAAGGCAAATATTCACTTAAGAGCTCTTCAACCGGTTTCCTCACTGTTTATGACAACGATCTGCATATGCATATGCATGATACTTATGATCCGATGTATGAAGCATATCAAACCGCCCGTTCGATTTACAAACCCCAAATGGAGGAATTTCTCATACTAGGGTGCGGCCTTGGATATCTCGCTTTCCAGATTTATGAACAATCATCAGGCGCCGTAACCATATATATCTATGAAGAAGATATGGCGATGCTAAATTACGCATATGATTTTGGAGTACTTTCACTTATTCCCGAAGACATCCTAAAAGTGGTTCAATATGATGACAGGGAAATGCTTGCTGCAGACTTCATTGCAAAGATCAATGATAATGATGCAGTAGGTTATACCATATCCCCCTGGAAATCAAATGCCTATGCTGGCACATGCAATCACGAACTCAATCGTATTGACGTAAATAATAGCTTCAACCTTCAGATAAGAGATCTTGCTCCGATAAACCTTTGGAAAAACCGTAAGCTCAAAAATGTAGCTCTACACGAAATAATATCCTTGTTTGACTACACTGAATGGGTTGTTCTGTCTGCCGGGCCTTCCTTCGACGAATCAATTCCTTTCATTAAGGAAAGCAAAGGTAAGCGTGGAATCATAGCTGTTAATACTGTCTTGATACGTCTCGTTAAAGAGGGAATATTACCGGATATAGTAGCATCTGCTGACCAGTTCAACGAACAGATCGGACATATAGAAACCGTTGCAGATTCAACCAGAGATATACCTCTCATAGCTGATTGGCTCGTTAATTGGAAGTATTCATCGCTATATCAGGGGCCTATATGTTTCGTACGCACAAATGCAAGTGCGAAGATTACTGAAGCATTTGTCCCTAATGAAAATATATGGGATATAAGCGGAACCGTATCCTGTCTTGCTGTTGAGGCTGCTGTTAATCTCAAGGCTAAGACCATATACCTCGTCGGTCAGGATCTTGCATACCCGGGCAAACAGATGTATGCGCAGGGCATGCCCTATCCCGAAATGAACAAGGACATAATACGGGACATACAGATTCCCTCTGTAGACGGTGGTATGGTAGATTCTTGCGAGGCTTTTATCTGGTTTAAAAAATCGCTAGAATATCAGATTGCTAAATACAGTGATGTTAGGTTTATAAATATGTCACGTCACGGAGCACTTATAACAGGCACATATCCTCCAGACAACTGATACCAAAGAGAAGTTTCCATTGTGCTTCCTCTTGTCCTTAACCAATCAATTCCCCTATGTAATCATACAGGGCTTTTGTTTTTTTCTTCATAAAGACAAAAAGGTCGTACTCAAGCTTCATTCTTTGCTCCGCATTTTCATCTCCCTCATATATAAGAGCTGATTCTACATAATTTTGGAGTACACTTATACAGTAATGTCTAAGCAAAGCTCCTGACTCCCCATTCATGATCTTATCATACAGGATATCATATCTTTTACATGATGCGGTAAAATCATTATCCCACATATTCCTCTTATTCCACAGCGTCCTTATATATTCATTTGTTTTTATTGCTTCTTCAAGATATCTGTCCATTGTAATTGCATCAGATAATCCCGCAGTAAGCCATCCTTCTATGTATTTCTTCTCCTTTTCATCACCCTTTTTTAGTCCGCATATCCACTCATCAACAGGATACTCCTTCTTACAGTATATATCTATCGCATCGGAAAGGGACATTATTTCCGTTCCATGTATAAGCGCTCCTCCTTCCGTTGCATCAGTTACCAGTATTCCCTTATTCTCCTCTATCTTTTTCTCGAAATATCTTCTGAACCTTTCCCAGTCAGCCCTGGTCCTTACTTTCCCGCCAAAAATTCCTTCTGTTTCGAGAAACGCCTTGTTTTTTTCGTAATCACTGTTTTCATTCTCATTGCCAGCGTGTGTATATCCCATTTCATCATAGGCAAGATCCTGTCCTGTCAGGATGATATGCGAAAAGCCTGTAGTTGAAAAAAGAGAAAACATATCGGTCGCTACCGAGCCCGTATCCATCTCTGCAAATTCCTCTTCAGCTGTCCTATCTGTGACAAAAAGATCCCTAAATGTATTAAAGCCATAATATATAATACCACCTCTGTTTTCTTTTCTGCATGTTTTATCGGCATAAACCGAGCATATGAGGGTATATTTATCACTATCCTCAAAATTTAAGAAATCTGTAGCCACAGGATCTGCCAGTGCAACAAGGTCGGGTATGATGCCATGGTCATTAAGAGTCTTCATCGCATGGGCAACTGCAACAATGACTGCTCTACCTTTTGCCCTCTTCAGTTCACCGCAGTTCTTTGTGAGTGAAGGTCCTGCTGCAACTATTATGACAGGGATATCTCTTATCGGTATCATCTTAAACAGCTGCGATATCACTGCGCTTCCATACAGATAGCGTATTGTATACAGCATATTTTCACATGGCAGCTTACCAAAAAACTTCCTATCTTTTGCATCCTGCAAAGAATCACCTGAAATCTCGGTAAGTATATCCGTCAATTCTGATACCCGCTTATCATCATAACTTGCATACCTACCAACAGCTATTATCTTACAGTGATATGCATTATTATCATATATATTTTTCTTTAATGCTGCTTTTAATAATGTAAGATCCGATCCTAAGACTATCGTTATTCTTGGATCGGCAATGATATCTGAAATGTCAAATTGTGTACAGGCAGCTTCAAATAAAGCCTCCTGCGGTTCCCATATCACTATCCTGGTAACAGGCAGCGCATTCTCTATGATCCTCACAAGGCTGTGTTTTCCCCCAAATCCAAGTATGATCCTTAATATCGTATCTCTCTCAAAATTTGTGGAAGCACCTACACAATCCCGATCATAGTCCGTAGTTTCCTGAATATATTCTTTTCGAACCTCATCTTCAAGGCACACCCATCCTGACCTTAAAGACAACCCATATCTTTTTTTAAATGCTTCTTCGTTGTTAATCAAAATATCATTCATCTCAAGGCACCTCTCCCATATCATCTGTATTTCTATTTTATTATATGGAACTTTTCCGGTTAAATCAATTAAACATCGGTTCTGCTCTCTGTTTACAAGGATATTTATTTAGTTTATAATTAATTTGATCCATTACTAGAACAATAGAGGATAATTAATTGCAAATCAACGATTACCTTGTAAAACCCAATATATCCGTTTTTAATGCCATGAAGGCGATAAACAAAAACTCTGAAGGTATTGTTTATGTATGCGATAATGAAATGTACCTTCTTGGTGTTATAACGGATGGCGACATTAGACGATATATAATTCATGGTGGTGACCTAAACAGTGCCGTTACCGAAGCCATGACTGCAAATCCCGTCAAACTGCCTCTTTCAAGACGCGCTTCAGCCAATGAATACATGGAACAGTATAGCGTTACATCCATACCCATAGTAGATGATGATAACATAATACAAGAACTTTTCTTTCTTGATTCATCAGTGCGTCCCGATAAAAATCAACTTAATTCTCCCGTAGCAATAATGGCCGGAGGCAAGGGAACGCGTCTTGCTCCATATACGCAGATACTCCCCAAACCACTTATCCCTATAGGTGAGAAAACTATAACCGAGCATATAATTGATCGTTTCATTGAATACGGTTGTCGCAAATTTGACATAATAGTAAACTATAAGCGTCATCTTATCAAATCATATTTCAGGGATACAATGCTTGATGCCGAACTTACTTTTTTCGATGAAGATGAATTTCTAGGAACCGCTGGTGGTCTTAGGCTTCTTATTAATCGTTATAATGAGCCCTTCTTCATGACTAACTGTGATATACTTATTGAGGCTGATTATGCAAAGATTATGGAATATCATAAAAAAAACAATAATATTATTACTATAGTAAGCGCTATTATGAATCTGTCTCTTCCCTACGGTGTTATAGAAACGAGCAAGAGCGGACAGGTTTCTGCAATCAGAGAAAAACCGGAAATATCCAACATCGTAAATACAGGTTTCTATGTTCTTGATCCCAGTTTTCTGGAAATGATACCAGAATCCACATTTATCCATATTACCGATGTTATCAAGCTATGTATCGAGCAAAACAAAAAAGTAGGCATGTATCCCGTATCGGGAGACCATTGGATGGATATGGGACAGATAGACGAACTTAAGATAATGACGGAACGACTGGAAAGTATATGAAAAAACTATGTTTTTTTACCTGTGCAAGATCTGAATATGGCCTGCTGAGATGGCTGATGAAGGACATCAACGATTCAGATGAATTTGAACTTCAGCTTGTAGTTACAGGCGCACATCTGTTGAACGAGCAAGGGTATACCATTGATAATATAAAGCAGGATGGCTTTGTTATAAATGCTGTTGTAGATCCCAGGCTCGACATATCATCATCCGAAAGCATAGCTTCATCAATGGGCAGAATGGCTGAAAAAATCGCTCCTGTATTAAGCAGTCTCAGGCCTGACTATGTAATAGTATTGGGCGACAGATATGAACTTCTTCCCATCTGCAGTACCGCCTATGTGATGAACATTCCCCTCGTGCACATATCGGGCGGTGATATCACGCAAGGTGCTATTGACGATGGAATAAGAAATGCTGTTACAATGCTTGCCACATATCACTTTCCAGCAACTTCAGACAGTGCCGACAATATAATAAGAATGCGAAATTCAAGGGAGAACATCTGGACAGTGGGAGAGTTAGGGCTTGACTCGTTCTACAGATACAAGCTTATGGATCGCGAGGAAACCGCCGCATCAATCGGACTTGACTTAGGTAAAAAGTGGATACTGATGACCTGTCATCCGGAAACAACCAAATCTCTTGATTATAATATTTCGATGGTCAGTGCATGTTGTAATGCGATAAGTACACTAACCGGATATCAGGCTGTTATGACTTATGCCAATGCGGACTTCGGCGGAAAGGATATGAACAGATATATTCGTTCCTATGCCGCTTCTGATCCAGAAAGCTTTATCTGTATTCCGTCGCTTGGTAATCTACGCTATTTAAGCCTTATGCAGTATGTCGATTTCGTTATTGGGAATTCAAGTAGCGGAATAATAGAAGCACCCCTGCTCAAAAAACATGTAGTAAATATCGGAAACAGACAGCAAGGTCGTCATATATGCAGCAACATTACCTGTTGCGGTTCTGATGAGAGTTCAATAAAGGAAGCTATTGAGTATGTTATAAATCACGATGTCGTCACCACCGATATAGATTACTGGGGAGATGGCCATACATCATCAAGAATAACCGAAATACTCATTAATTCATTATCTTGTTTTTAGAATCAATTAATATTTCAGCCAGCTTGATATCTATTTCCGTATCTATATCAATACTTCTTAGCTGAGGCATTATGTATGCATAACTCCCTTCACGGTAAAGGAACTTATCTGATCGAAATCTCTTAATATTGACAATATATATAGCGCCGTTAAGCCTATAGAACCTGTCACCGCTCTGTCGACGCTCTGAAAATTCGCCGCCGATAAAATCTCTAAATTCAAAATCAGGAGGAAGGTGCCCACACCACAGAGGAGAATGCTCTGCTTCACAAACTGATACAACTGCATAATCCGCCCTAGTCCTGAATAAATTATATGCTTCTCTTATGTCTTCTTCTGTCCTAAGCGGTGATGTGGGCTGCAATAAGCAAAAGGTATCATACTCATATCCAAGTCTGCCATATCTATCCAAAACTTCATCTACCAAATCCCAAGAGGAAGCTTCATCCGTTGAATTATCTGAACTCCTTAGAAAGGGCACCTTCGCACCAAACTTCCTCGCAACATCCGCATATTCCTCTGAATCTGTTGAAACCATTATTTCATCAAATTCACCGCTTGATATAGCAGCCTCTATAGTGTATGCCATTAACGGCTTTCCGCAAAGATATCTTATGTTTTTATCCTTAATTCCTTTAGAACCGCTTCTTGCCGGAATGATTGCTATGTTCTTCATATTACAATTAATTCATCCTCTTTAAAATCTCTTATCGCTTTTGTGCCAACAACTTCTTCCCATTTCATCGGATTGATCCCAGTGCCCGGGCGTTTTACTGTTATATTGTCATCATTAAGTATATCTCCTACTTTAATATTTGTTTGTGCAACTATACTTTTACGTGCTATCGATTTATTCCTTGCCTCAGATGGCGTCAGTTCTTTTATACCTGTTCCCATAGCTTTCTCAATATGCCTTATACCACTGACAAGTGCACTAAGTTCATCCGATTCAATACTTGAAGCATGATCAGGTCCTGTCATATTCCTGTCAAGAGTAAAATGCTTTTCGATAATAGTTGCTCCCATTGCAACTGCAGCCAACGAAATCTCTATTCCATTAGTATGATCCGAATATCCAACCTCTGTATTAAACTCCCTACGCATTGTATTCATAGCTCTTAAATTAACATCTTCATATGGTGTTGGATATTCAGTATTACAGTGCAAGAGCCTGATTTCATCTGTACCATTTGCCTTAAGCACATTCATGGCATTCCTTATGTCCTTTAGATCGCACATCCCGGTAGACATCAGTACCGACTTACCAGTTTTCCCGATCGCTTTAAGATAAGGATAATTGGTCACTTCTCCGGATGGTATCTTCCAAAAAGGTATATCTATTGAATTAAGAAATTTAATACTTTCAAGATCAAACGGTGTGGACAGGAAACAAATGTCTATTCTATCACAATATTCTTTCAGCGAAATAAATTCATCATATGTGAGCTCCAGCTTTCTTAACATCTCAAGCTGTGTAGCTTCTGCGGTTGTCTTTTTCTGGTATTCCGCCTTGAAGGCATCACGCGAAACAAGCAATTCAGATCTGAAGGTCTGAAACTTGACGCAGTCAGCCCCAGCTTCTTTTGCTACATCAACTAGTTTGCATGCTATTTCATAGCTTCCGTTATGATTAACTCCGGCTTCCGCAATTATATATACGCTCATTTTTTCACCCTGCATGGATTGCCATATGCCATGACACCATCTGTAATATCCTTTACTACCACACTGCCGGCTCCTATCAGCGTATCTCTACCTATCTTTATAAGCTGTCTGATTACAGTTCCTGCTCCTACATGGCTATTCTCCCCGATTTCAGTCTGTCCGCATAGGATCGCTCCTGTGCTTATATGCGCAAATGAGCCCACTCTGCAATCATGCTCAATAATAGCTCCGGTATTTATTATTGCACACTCACCTATTTTACATCCCGCATTGATTATTGCTTTTTTCCCCACAAAAACGCCCTCAGATATTAAGACATCTTCCGATACTATAGCTGTCTTATCTATAATTGCAGGAATGGCAAATCCAGCTTCTTTTACCATATTATATAAACCTTTTCTAACCGCAACATCACCGATACTCCCCACGGTAACAAATGCTTCCTTCCAACCACTCTTATATAATTGAACAATATCCTCATCTGATCCAACTACCGAAATGCCATTATAACAAACGTTGACACTGTCGATAATTCCAATATCATCATAATCTTTGTCCTTTAAAGTATCAATTATCGAGCGGCAATGCCCACCACCGCCGATAAGCAATATACGTTTCACTTCCAGTTTCCTCTGTACTAAAATGAAATTTTTCACACAACAATACACTTAAGTTCTATATAAGTGATTATATCAATACGTCATATAATTGTCGATATAATAAATTCTATTTACACGGAAGTTTGACAGTCCAACTTCAAACAACTGAATCATAAACAACCCTCAAACCTTTGTAAAGACTGGATCCCCAGTCTTTTTATTTTGTCAAATTTATATGAATTTTATGTGGCTATTTGTGTCTATATGTGTTATAATAAGGGTTGGGAGGGTATCGTCATGAAGCTAACAGTTACAAAATCCAAAAATTCTGCCAGTTTCTATGTACAGAAGAGCATACGTAAGAAAACAGGGGGAACAACATCCATAACTATCGAAAAGCTCGGAAATATCGAAGAGGTCCGTGCCAAAGCCGGAGGAAAGGACCCTTATATCTGGGCACAGGAATACGTTGACGAATTAAATCGCAGGGAGTATGAAGAACAGAAGGAGATCATCGTAAGCTATTCTCCCGCAAAACTCATCAAAAAGGGAGAACAGAAGGCATACAATTGCGGATATCTGTTCCTTCAGAAGATCTACTACAGTCTCGGGCTTGAAAAGATATGTAAGACAATAAGCTCAAGGCATCTCTTTGAGTATGATCTGAATGACATTCTTTCAAAGCTTGTTTACACCAGGATACTGTATCCATCATCAAAGCTTTCAGCCAAAAGACAGGCCACAAACTTCCTTGAGGCACCTTCTTTTGAGCTGCATGATATTTATCGTGCCCTGTCCGTGCTTGCTGAGGAAAATGACTTCATACAGTCTGAACTTTATAAGAACAGCCAAAAGGTTGTTGAACGCAGGAATGATATCCTTTACTACGACTGCACC
>JAEEGL016474697.1_pt1 | contig 17607 bp, 12 predicted proteins | sample 9134231 | NCBI WGS metagenome assembly JAEEGL01 (sample SAMN16246548, study PRJNA631951) | gut metagenome | biome: gut microbiome; feature: rumen; material: fiber-attached | host: Bos | place: Iran: Karaj | collected 2018-10 | reverse complement strand
TACTGGTACTGGATCGCCGGCAACATGTCCAAGGAAGGCGTCGTCAAGGACCTGGAAGCCATGAAGGCCGTCGGCATCAACCGCGTGCAGATCGGCATGATCGGTGAAGGACAGGGCATTCCCCAGGGTCCCGTACGGATGTTCACCGACGCGTGGTGGGACATCCTCCACACGATGTTCAAGCGGGCCGGGGAACTCGATATCGAGGTCGGCCTGTTCAACTGCCCCGGATGGAGCCAGAGCGGCGGTCCGTGGGTGAAACCTTCCCAGGCGATGCGTTACCTGGGCTATGCGAAGGACACCCTCTCGGGCCCGGTCAAGTATTCCGCGAAGCTGCCGGAAGTGGGTGAAGACGCCCAGGAAGTGAAGGTGCTCGCTTATCCGCTCCTGGAGCCGTCGGTTTCGTTCAAAGCCTCCGGCGACGTGGCGAAACAGAAGGAGATCACCCTGAAGGCCGACAAGAAAGGCACCGTCCGTTCCGTCACCGTCATCCCGGCCGGGAATGCCGGCGCCACCGGTGCGGAGCTGTTCGTGCGTGAGAACGGCCTGCTGCGCAGCGTCGGGAAGTTCACGGTGGACCGCAGCAATCCCGCCATCAACGTGGGATTCGCGCCGTTCGCGCCCGTCGTCATCTCGATCCCCGAGACGGAAGGCGACGAGTTCGTCCTGAAGGTGGGCAAGGAAGGCATCGTCGGCGACGTCGTCCTGTCCGATGTCCCGGCCGTCGAGCGCTACGCCGAAAAGAGCCTGGCGAAGATGTGGCAGACCCCGCACCCGATGTGGGACGCCTACATCTGGCGCGACCAGCCCGAGAACTGCGCCTGCCTCTCCGTCCAGCCGGACGCCGTGCAGGACCTTTCTTCCCTGGTGGCCGCCGACGGCACGCTGACCTGGGACGTTCCGAAGGGCAAGTGGGTGGTGATGCGCACCGCCATGCTGCCGACCGGTTCGATGGACGCTCCCGCCCCCAAGGAGGGTGAGGGCCTCGAGACCGACAAGATGAGCAAGAAGCACATCCGCGCCCATTTCGACAACTACCTGGGCGTGATCCTCGACAAGATTCCCGCCGCCGACCGGAAGACCTTCAAGGTCGTGGTGGAAGACAGCTACGAGACCGGCGGCCAGAACTGGACGGACGACCTCATCGACGACTTCAAGAAGGCCTACGGTTACGACCCGGTGCCTTACATTCCGGTGCTGAGCGGTGTCGTCATCGGCAGCCAGGACATCTCCGACCGCTTCCTGTGGGACCTGCGCCGCCTCGTGGCGGACGAAGTGTCGTACAACTACGTGGGCGGCCTGCGCGAGGTCAGCCACGAGCACGGACTCACCACCTGGCTCGAGAACTACGGCCACTGGGGGTTCCCGGGGGAATTCCTCCAGTACGGCGGCCAGTCCGACGAGATCGCCGGCGAATTCTGGAGCTTCGGCGACCTGGGCGACATCGAGAACCGCGTCGCCTCCTCCTGCGGCCACATTTACGGCAAGCAGCGGGTCTGGGCCGAGAGCTTCACCTGCGGCGGGCCCGACTTCTCGCAGTATCCGGGCCAGATGAAGCAGCGGGGCGACCGTTTCTTCACCGAGGGCATCAACGCCTCGCTGATGCACCTGTATGTCCAGCAGCCCGACGACCGCGTGCCCGGCCTCAACGCCTGGTTCGGCAACGAGTTCAACCGGAACAACACCTGGTTCTCGCACATGGATGTCTTCGGCCAGTACCTCAAGCGCTGCAACTACATGCTGCAGCAGGGCCGCTATGTGGCCGACGTGGCGTACTTCCTCGGTGAAGACGCGCCGAAGATGACCGGCACCCGCGACCCGGAGATCCCCGAGGGCTACTCTTACGACTACGTCAACGCCGAGGTGCTGATGGACGCCACCGTGAAGGACGGCAAGCTCCACCTGAAGAGCGGCATGGAATACGCGGTGCTCGTGCTCCCGAAGATCAAGACGATGCGGCCCGAGCTGCTCGAGAAGATCGAGCGCCTGGTCGCCGACGGCCTGACCCTCCTCGGCCCTGCGCCGGAGAAGTCGCCGAGCCTGCAGGACTACCCTGCCGCCGACCGGAAGGTGCAGGCGATCGCCGCGAAGATGTGGCAGGCGGCCGACCAGCCTTTCGCGGCATCCGTCCGCTACGGGAAGGGCCGGATCTACCGCGCCGCCTCCCTCGAGCAGGTCTTCGCCGACAAGGGCATCGCGGCCGACTTCACCACGGAGGATCCTTCACTGCCCCTGCAGTTCATCCACCTCACCCACGCGGACGGCGACGTCTACTTCGTCTCCAACCAGGGTGACAAGGCCATCGCCTTCGACGGCATCTTCCGCAACCAGGGCAAGGCGCCCGAACTGTGGAACCCGCTGACGAGCGAGGTCCGTTTCCTGCCCGAATACAAGACCCTCTCCAAGACGACGAAGGTGCCCATGGTCCTCGAGCCGTTCGAGAGCGCGTTCATCGTCTTCCGCAAGGGCGCGCAGGCGGTGGACGGCGCCAACTATCCCGCCAAGCAGGTGCTCGCCGAGATCGACACGCCCTGGACGGTGGCGTTCCAGGCGCAGCGCGGCGGCCCCGAAGCCCCCGTCGTCTTCCGGACGCTGAGCGACTGGACGACCTCCACCGACCCGAAGATCAAGTACTTCTCCGGCACGGCCACCTACACGGCCGCCTTCAAGGTGAAGAAGCTTCCGCAGACGCCGGTCTACATCGACCTGGGCAAGGTGATGGTCATGGCGAAGGTCAAGGTGAACGGGCAGTATGTCGGCGGCGTGTGGACGGCCCCTTACCGGCTGAACATCACCGACGCCGTGAAGAAGGGCGTGAACACCGTCGAGGTGGAAGTCGTCAACTGCTGGCGCAACCGGCTGATCGGCGAGAAGGAAGCCATTCCCGCCGCCGACCGGTTCACGTTCCAGACGTCGACCTACCTGAACAAGGATTCCGAACTCCAGGGCGCCGGCCTGCTGGGCCCGGTGCAGGTCCTGTCGTACGACTACAAGATGGTCAAATGAAATAGTTCAAGAGCAGTTTCCTGGTATTGTCGGAGATCCGTTTGTGGACATCCGTGACGTTCTCCAGCATCTCCGCCAGGTTCTTGTACTTGATCAGCTCACGGGTGTCGTCGACACCCTCGAAGATGCAGCCGATGTAATCCTCATAGGATTCGTCGGCTGCATGTTCCAATTCCGTCACCCGGTCGCAGCAGAGGGAGATGGCGGAAAGATGGGTCTTGATGTCTTCCAGTTGCGGGATCATCTCGCACAGCGCCTCCGACTGCGAGGCGGCGAGGCGGGCCAGGTCCTGCAGCTGCGGGTCGATCCGGTGCGGCCGGTAGATCAGGACGGCCTTGGAGGTGTCCTTGATGGCGTCGAGGCAGTCGTCCATCGCCATGGAGACGGCCTGCAGGTCGAGTTTGTTGACGGAGATCACGCGGTTCGCCGCCAGCTGCCCGTGGAATTCGGTGAGCATGGCGTCGCCCTGGTTCTCCAGGGCCTTGATCTCCCGTTCGATCTCCTTCCGCCTTTCCAGCGGGAGGCCGTCCTGGAACATCTCGACAAGCATCTGTGTGGACCGGCGCAGGAAGTCCGCCTGGCCGGAAAGGATTTCGACGAAATCATGCCCCGAATTGCCGCTCAGGAGCATTTTGATTTTTTTTGCAAGACCCATAAAAAAAAACTGACGATCCCGGTTTGGCGGGATTTGCGTGTGCCAAATTTACAATCATTTTCGACAAATCGCCACAAAAGCCTAAAAAAAGAGAAAGAATTCACGTTTTTTCCGTGGATTCTTCGGTCCCGGGCGGGCGCCGGACTACCTTTGCAGCAGTACCCGACGCTCCGGCGCCAGACATCCGGAGGATTTCGCACACTCCTCAATCATCACTGGATGCCGCCTGGGACAGGCCGCTCATCTTCATGAACTGTACGCGGGTTCTGCCGCAAATCTTGCTTTATAGTTGATTCTCCGCTGGCGCCGGACTGGTCGGGACCCTACTTCTCGAAACGGGAAGGCACGGGGAACCGGGCCTGGAAGGACGAGAGCATCGCCTCGCGGTAGGCGGTGTACTGCGCCTCCGAGAGATGGACGTCGTTGATGCAGACAAGCGGCCGGGAAGGGTTCAGGATGCAGTCGCGCAGGGCGGCGACGGAAGTGCGCGCCAGCGAGACATGCTTGTTGGGGATGGCGCGCGGCACAGCCCTGCCGGTGAACAGCATATAATCGAGGAAGACATACTGGTTGACATTGCCGTACCCGCGCAGCGGGGTGGCCCGGCGCGCCAGTTCCTCCCCGGCGCGCGCGAACACTTCCTCGCAGGCGCTGCGCAACATCGGCGAGCAGGTGTGCTGCGGGCGGCGGAACACCGGCCCGGCGCACTTTCCGGACAGCCGGCGGGCGAGCCGGTCGGAATTGAAGCAGTGGTGCCGGTAGATGCCGTGGCGGGACAGGCAGCGGCGGAAGGCGATGGAGGCCTCCCCGTCGCGGAAGAAATCGTCTTCACGGCAGGGGCCGACGGGGAACATGTCGTCGTTGAAATACAGGTAGCGCTCCCCCAGCCCGGGAATCCGGTGGAGGAAAACCTCGATCGTCGCGCTGTTGAAGGTAGGCAGCAACTGCGCGGGGATGATGTCGCGGTGAAGGACGATCCGCAGCTTTCCGGAGGCCCAGGAAGGGACCTGGCTCTCGGAAGAGACGACGAGGAAGACGTTCTCCACGAAGGGCATGAAGCGCTCGATCCCGCGCAGCAGGTAAGGGAGCGTCCCCCAGTCGCGGAAGCGCTTCTGGAGGGCCGGCTGGTCGAAGGCGCGGGCGTATTCCGCCTGCCAGACGGGGTCGTTGCCGTCTACATAGGTGATGACTGCATCCATGACGATTGTGTTTTTCGGAGGTATTCTGCCGTATAGGTCGTTCCGGTGCGCTGGAGCTCCTCCGGCGTGCCCGCAAAGACGATCTCGCCGCCGGCGTCGCCGGCCTCGGGGCCCATCTCGATGATCCAGTCCGCCGCCCGGATGACGTCCATGTTGTGCTCGACGACGACAAGCGAATGCCCGCGCGAGAGCAGGACGTCGAAGGCCTTGAGCAGGCAGATCACGTCGTGGATATGCAGGCCCGTCGTGGGCTCGTCGAAGAGGAAGAGGATGCGGTCGCGCCGCGCGGAGCCGCCGTCTGGGCTCATCGACAGGAAATAGGCCAGTTTGATGCGCTGGCTTTCGCCGCCGGAGAGGGTCGAGGAACTCTGTCCGAGCTTGATGTAGGAAAGGCCGACGTCGACGAGCGGCTGCAGCCGGTCGGCGATGGCCCGGGCGGCCGGTTCCGCCTGTGCGGAGAAGAAGGCGATCGCCTCCTCCACGCTCATGTTCAGGATGTCGTCGATGTTCTTCCCCTTGTAGCGGACTTCCAGGATATCGGGCTTGAAGCGCTTGCCGCCGCAGGCTTCGCACACCATCGTCACGTCCGCCATGAACTGCATGCCGATGCGGACGAAACCGTCGCCCTGGCATTCCGGGCAGCGTCCGCCGTCCTGGTTGAAGGAGAAGAAGGAGGGCGTGTACCCGTTCATCTTCGCATAGGGCTGGTCCGAGAGCAGGCGCCGGATGTCGTCGTAGACCTTCAGGTAGGTGACGGCATTGGAACGGGAACTCTTGCCGATCGGATTCTGGTCGATGTACTCCACGCGCGAAATCCGGTTCAGATGGCCGGAGAGGCCCTTGTGGATGCCCGGGAGGGCGCCGGTCTCGTTCAGCCGGCGGTAGAGGGCGGGATAGAGGATGTCGCCGACCAGCGAGGACTTGCCGCTGCCGCTGACGCCGGAGACGACCGTCAGGACGCCCAGCGGAAACTCCGCGTCGATATTCTTGAGGTTGTGCTGACGGGCGCCTTCCACCTTGATGGAATAGGTCCAGGTGCGTTTTTCGCGCCGCAGGCGGGCGCGGCGGCCCGTCAGGTACTGGAGCGAGAGGGAACGGGCGATGGTCTCTTCCGGAAGCGGATCCTGGATCCGGCCCTGGAAGACGACTTCGCCGCCGTTCACGCCGGCGAGCGGCCCGAGGTCGATCAGCAGGTCGGCCGCGCGGATGATCTCCTCGTCGTGCTCCACGACGATGACGGTGTTGCCCAGGTCGCGCAGCCGGCGCAGGACGCCGATCAAGCGGTCCGTGTCGCGCGGGTGCAGGCCGATGCTGGGCTCGTCCAGGATGTACATCGACCCGACCAGGGAGCTGCCGAGGGCGGTCACCAGGTTGATGCGCTGGCTCTCGCCGCCGGAGAGGGTGTTGCAGCCGCGGTTGAGGGTCAGGTACGCCAGGCCCACGTCGCGGATGTACCGCAGCCGCGAGACGACTTCCTCGACGGCCTTGCTGACGATGCCGGATTCGTATTCGGTGAGGGTCAGGTTGTCGAAGAACGCGAGCAGGGTGTCGACGTTCATCTCCAGCAGCTGGGCGATCGTCTTGCCGCCGACCCGGACATAGTGCGCCTCTTTCCGCAGACGGCTCCCGTGGCAGGCATGGCAGACCGTCCGGCCGGAAAAGCGGCTGAGCATGTATTTGTACTGGATCTTGTATCGGTTGGATTCAACCCAGGAAAAGAATTCGTTGATGCCGATGATCGAGTTTTCATCCCCTTCCACGCTGTGGCCGTTCCAGATCGTGTCCTTCACTTCGTCGGAAAGGCTGCAGTAGGGCTCGAAGACGGGAATCCCGTAACGGTCGGCCACCTGGAGAAGGTGGTCACGGAACCAGCCCATCTTCTCGCCGCGCCAGCAGGCGATGGCGCCGTCGTAGAGGCTCTTTGTCTTGTCGGGGACGACGAGGTCTTCGCTGATGCCGATCACTTTGCCCAGGCCGCCGCAGACGGGACAGGCGCCCAGCGGACTGTTGAAGCTGAAGAGGTACTCGTCCGGCGGGCGGAAGGTGATGCCGTCGCGTTCGAACCGGCTGTTGAAGACTTCGGTCCGGAAAGGGGCTCCGGAGGCATCGGAGAGGTCTTCCTTGCGCAGCAGCAGGACGCCGTCGCCGGAGCGGAAGGCGTTGTCGATGGAGGAGAGCAGCCGCGTGCGGAGGTCTTCCCAATCGGTCTGCGGCCAGGGGGCGCCGTCCTCCCCGACGGGCTGGCCGTCCCGGAAGGCCGGGAGACGGAGCCGGTCGATCAGCAGGAGCAGGTCGTCGGGATAGTTCCCGTCTTCCGCCATGCGCATGATCTCTTCGATGCGGACAATGCCGCTGCCGCTGAAGAAGCGCGAGTAGCCTTCTTCCTTCAGGGAGAGCATCAGCTCGACTTTGTCCGGGCGGTCCTTCCACTTCAGGTCTGCCAGCAGGTAGATGGTGCGGGCGTCTCCTGCCGTGATGGAAGCCATCACGTCGCTTACCGTCTGGCACTTGACTTCCTCGCCGCTGACCGGCGAGTAGGTACGTCCGATCCGGGCAAAGATAATGCGCAGGTAATCATATATTTCCGTAGTCGTCGCCACGGTCGAGCGCGGATTGCGCGTGTTGACTTTCTGTTCGATGGCGACGGCGGGCGGGATCCCTTCGATACCGTCGACATCGGGCTTGCTCATCCGGCCGAGGAACTGGCGGGCATAGGAGGAGAGGCTCTCGGCGAAACGGCGCTGGCCTTCCGCGAACAGGGTGTCGAAGGCCAGCGACGACTTGCCCGAACCGGAGATGCCGGTTACGACGACGAAACGGTTCCGGGGAATCTCAAGGTCGATGTTCTTGAGATTGTTGACGCGTGCGCCTTTGATGACGATCTTTCCTTCTTCTGCCATGCGGAGAGCGTCCGGATCAGGCCGGACTGACAAATTTACGGATTTTTTTTCTTCCTTGAAAAGGAGGATCTTTGTTTCTCGAACAACGTACGATCCGACATGCATGGCGCTGCCATTCCGAGAATCTTCCGAGGATCTCCCGAGAATCTCCCGAGAATCTTCCGAGAATCTTCCGAGGATCTTCCGAGAATCTTTCGAGGATCTTTCCGAGAATCTTCCGAAAATCTTCCGAAAATCTCCAGAGAATCTTCCGGCGGAATGACTCCGGGGAAGAAGGACTCCGGGAAAAGAAGGACTTATCATTCGGTGGAAACACGGAGCGGCCGTGCAGGCGCGTCAGGGAGCGATCCGCATGCGCAATCGTGACTTTTTTCGCCCATTGGGCACACCCTCCCATCAAAGGAATCGTGGCCTGACCGCTAACTGCCTGATAACCAAGCAAATACTTCTTTTCCCTACCCTAAATTCAAGGAGGGTAAAACACGAACTGGCTGATTATGAGAACCTTACCGGTCATGGCGCTGCCATTCCGAAGATATCCCGAGGTTCTTCCGAGGATCTTTCCGAGAATCTTTCCCGACAGAATGACTCCGGGAAAAGAAGGACTTATCATTCAGTGGAAACACGTAGCGGCCGTGCAGGCGCGTCAGGGAGCGATCCGCATGCGCAAGCGCAGCGCAGTGGGAGGGATTGCCCCGGAGGGGCGTACCGCCCGAAGCCCTCCCGGCCGGCGACAGGAAGCACGACAGAAGAAATCAGGGATGTCCCTTCGGGGGTCAGGGTCAAAGGGAAGGACGGAGGACGATGGGTTCCGGGGACGGGAATAAAAACAAAAAAGGCCAGTCAGTACGACTGGTCTTTTAAGCGGTGCGGAAGGGGCTCGAACCCGCGCTGCGCGCGGTGGCTCATTACGTTACCCCCCTGCCGCCTGCGGCGTCTTTCCCCCTCGGGGGGACGGAGGTCGAGGGTTCCGGAACCACCATATAGCCAAACAAGGCCCAACCATAAAGATTGGACCTTGTTTGGCGGTGCGGAAGGGGCTCGAACCCTCGACCTCCGGCGTGACAGGCCGGCATTCTAACCAAGCTGAACTACCGCACCAATGGGCAATTCCTTGATTGCGGATGCAAATATACGCAAATTTGTCTTCTCCGCAAATTTTTTTCAGTTTTTCGGACACTTTTTTCTATATTGCATCGAAATAAAAACCATATAACGATGAAAAAGACCTTCCGCATCCTTCTGCTCGTCCTCGTCACCGTCACCATCGGCGCTCCCCTCACCGGAAAAGCCGCCGGCGGCCGGTCCGCGCTCCCCTTCCGTCCGGACACCCTCCGGATCCTGGCGGTCGGGAACAGTTTCTCGGACGATGCCACGGAATACATTCCTTCGCTGCTCGAATCCGCAGGCATCCACAATGTCATCGTCGGCCGCCTGTACATCGGCGGATGCTCCCTCCAGCGCCATTGCAAGGAATACGAAGCGCCGGCGCACAACTATATGTATTACAAGTCCGGAGCGGAGAACCGCTGGACCGTCCGGAAGAACGCCTCGTTCCTGGACGGAGTGAAGGACGAACCCTGGGACATCATCACGATGCAGGAGCAGTCCGGTTACTCGGGCATCTACGACAACATCCGAACCTGGCTCCCGCAGCTGATGGAGATCCTGAAACGGGAATGCACGAACCCGGACGTCCGGCTCGTCTGGCACGAGACCTGGGCCTACGCCAAAAATGCGTACCAGCATCCCGACTTCCCCAAGTACGGCAATGACCAGGACCGCATGCTGGAAGGCATCCGCACCTGCGTCCGCCGGCTGCAGGAAGACTTCGGCATCGAGACGGTCATCCCCAGCGGCGAAGCGGTCCAGCTGGCCCGCGCCAGCCGCCTGAACAATGTCGGAGAAGTGCCCGCCGACACGCACGCCTATGACCTTACGCGCGACGGCTACCACCTGAGCCGCCAGTTCGGCCGCTACCTGGCCGCCTGCACCTGGTTCGAGATGCTGGTCACCCCCACGGTGGGCGTGCCGCTCTCCAAGGCCCGCTGCACCCTGCGCGACACGGAATACAGCCTCTCGAAGAAAGATGCGCGCCTGTGCCGCAAGATTGCGGCGAAGGCCTGTAAAGCGCAGCAAGCCAGATGATCCGCGACGGCCTCCAGCGATTCGGGCGCAGCCTCAGCGCGATGGTCATGCCGAACATCGGCGCCTTCATCGCGTGGGGACTGATCACGGCCCTGTTCATTCCCGGCGGATGGTGGCCCGACGAGCACCTGGCGAAACTGGTTTCGCCCATGCTCAAGTACCTGCTGCCGACGCTGATCGCCTATACGGCCGGCAAGAATGTCGGCGGTGTACGGGGCGGCGTCGCCGGGGCCGTGGCCGCGATGGGCGTGATCATCGGGACGGATACGCCGATGTTCCTCGGCGCGATGCTGATGGGCCCGCTCGCCGGCTGGTGCATCAAGCGGTTCGACAGATGGACGGAAGGGAAAGTCGGCGCCGGCTTCGAGATGCTGGTGGACAACTTCTCGCTCGGCATCATCGCGATGCTGCTGGCAATCGCCGGCTATCTCGTCATCGGCGGCATCGTCTCCGGCCTCACGGACGCCCTGAGCGGCGGTGTCGACTGGATGCTCCGGCACAAGATGAACCCCCTGCTCGCCGTGCTCGTCGACCCGGCCAAGGTCCTCTTCCTGAACAACGCCGTCAACCACGGCATCATGACGCCGCTCGGCATCCAGCAGGCGGCGGAAGCCGGCAAGTCGATGCTGTTCCTCATCGATCCGAACCCCGGCCCCGGCCTCGGCATCCTCCTTGCCTGCTGGGTCTTCGGAAAGGGCATGACGAAGCAGTCCGCCCCGGGCGCCGCCGTCATCCAGCTCTTCGGCGGCATCCATGAGATCTATTTCCCGTATGTCCTCGCCCGCCCCGTCCTGCTGCTGCCGGTGATGCTCGGGAACATCTGCGCCCTGTCCTTCTTCACGCTGACCGATTTCGGCCTGGTGGCTCCCGCCTCGCCCGGCAGCCTGATCTCGATCATCCTCATGTCGCCCCGCGGCCAGACGCTGGTCGGCATCCTGGGCGTCCTGATCGCGACCGCCGTCTCCTTCCTCCTCGCCATCCCGATGGTCAAGGCGCGGCCCGACTTCCAGGGAGAGGAGGAACAAGCCGCCGCGGAAAGCGGCGACGGCCGGGAAAGCGGGACGATCCGGAAAATCGTCTTCGCCTGCGACGCCGGCATGGGTTCCAGCGCCCTCGGCGCCACCCGTTTCAAGGCACGGCTGCTGAAGCAGGGAATCGAAGGCGTTTCCTGCACCAACTGCGCCGTCGACGCGATTCCCGAAGATGCCGACCTGGTCGTCTGCCAGGGAACGCTGGCCGGCCGCGTGAAGGGGCATCCCGTCCTGGAAATCACGAACTTCATCACCGACCCGGCCCTGGACGGGCTGATCGCCCGGCTTGAAGGCAAGGACCGGCTGCTCTCACCGGAGCGGGTCCTGACGGGACTGCCCGCCGAGACGATGGAAGATGCCGTACGCCGCGCCGGACACCTGCTCGAAGCGGCCGGCTGCGTCCGGGAAGGCTACGCCGAAGCGATGCTGGAACGCGAACGGATCGCCAGTACCTGCATGGGCGCCGGACTGGCGCTGCCGCACGGAACCGCCGCCGCAAAAGACAGCGTCCTGCGGTCCGGAATCTGCGTGCTGCAATATCCGGAAGGAATCGATTACGCGGGAGAGACGGTGCATCTCGTCATCGGCGTCGCCGGTGTCGGCGACGCGCACCTCGACATCCTCGCCCGCCTTTCCTCGATCCTGGAAGACGAAGACGTCCTCGGGCGGCTCTGCCACGAAGCCACGGCGGAAGAAATCCTGCAAACCCTGCAACCATGATCAAGAAGAACATCCTTTTCAAAGCCCCGAACGGGCTCCATGCGCGGCCGGCCGGCGAACTGGTCAAGACCGTCAAATCCTTCGAAGGAACGACCGTCACCCTGTCGACACCCGCCAGGAGCGTCAAGGCGTCAGGCATCCTGTCCGTCCTGTCGCTCGGTGTGAAAGCCGGAACGGAACTGGAAATCACCGCGGACGGCGCTCGCGAGCAGGAAGCCCTGGAAGCCGTCGCTTCCCTACTGGAAAACATTTCAGAATGAGAGCGTTACGCAAAGCCATCGGCGCCGTCGAAGGGAAAGCCGTCGGTGAAGCCTGTTTCCTCGGGGAGCAGGGGAAAACGGGCCGCGCCCTGACGCTCGGAGAAGCCTTCGAAGCCGAAAAAGCCCGCCTCAAAGCCCTGCAGGACGATCCGCTGTTCGCCGCCCACCTGGAGATGCTGGAAGACCCGATGCTCCGGGAGGCCGTCGACGCCGCCCTGGAGGAAGGGATGGCGCCGGCCGATGCCGTCCGGGCCGCCGAGAAAAGCATCACGGCGATGTTCGAAGAAATTGAAGACGACTACCTCCGCGCGCGGGCAGATGACGTCCGCGACCTCTGCCGCGGCCTCATCCGGAGACTGGAAGGCGTCGTCAGCGACAGGGAGAAAGGGCTGCCGGAAGCGGCCGTCCTCGTCGGCGGGGAGTTCTTCCCATCCGACACGGTGGGCCTGGATTACAGCCGCGTGCGGGCCATCGTCGCCGCCCGGGGCAGCGTGACGAGCCATGTCGCCGTCATCGCCCGCGCCAAGGGGATCCCGGCGCTGTTCGGCATCGATACGGAAGGGATCTGCGAAGGCGACCGGCTCCTGGTCGACGGTGATGCGGGAACCCTCGGCATCTGCCCGACGGAAGAAGAGGAACGGCACTTCGCGCAGGAAACTCACGACACCGCACCGGACGCTCCCCTGCTCCGCCCCGACGGAAGCCGGGTGAAGATCCTCGGCAACGCCGGTTCGCTCTCGGACATCGATGCCGCCCTGGCGGCGGGTGCCGAAGGCATCGGCCTGTTCCGCACGGAATTCCTCTATCTGGAATCCGACCGGTTCCCGACGGAAGAGGATCAATGGGAAACCTACCGGCAGGCGGTACGCCGCTGCAACGGGAAACCACTCACCATCAGGCTGTTGGACATGGGCGCTGACAAACAGCCCGCCTATTGGGGACATCCGGCCGAAGAGAATCCTTTCCTGGGCCTGCGCGGCATCCGGCTGGCGCTGGCGCATCCCGAAATCCTGTCCGCGCAGATCCGCGCCATCCTGCGCGCGGCCGCCGAAGGTCCGGTGAAGATCCTCATCCCGATGGTCACGGACGTCGGAGAACTGCGGGAAGTCAGGAAAATGATCCGCTCCTGCGGCGCCGCCGTTCCCACGGGCGTCATGGTCGAAACGCCCGCCGCCGTGCTCAATGCTCCTGCACTGGCCGCCGAAGCGGACTTTTTCAGCATCGGGACGAACGACCTCGCGCAGTACATCCAGGTCGCAGACCGGAACAATCCGCTGGTCGCCGCCTTCTGCGACCCGTCGGCCCCGGCCGTCCGGCGCGCCATTGAAATGACGGCAGACGCCGCGCGGAATGCAGGGATTCCGTTCAGCGTCTGCGGTGAAATGGCATCCGGAAAGGATGCGCAGGCGTATCTGGCCGGTCTGGGAGCGGAAAGCCTCAGCCTTTCGTCTCCGCGTCAGATCCGCGCGCGCAGTTCGGCGGTGCGCTCTTCGTAACCCGGCTTCTCGAGCAGGGCGAACATGTTCTTCTTGTAGGCCTCCACGCCGGGCTGGTTGAAGGGATTCACGCCCAGCAGATAGGCGCTCACGCCGCACGCGAACTCGAAGAAATAGAAGAGTCCGCCGAGGCTGCGGGCATCGATGCGCTCCGTCGAAATCTCGATCTGGGGCACGCCGCCGTCGATATGGGCGATCTTCGTTCCGAGCGCGGCCATCGCGTTGCAGTGCTCCACATGCTGCCCGGCCAGATAGTTGAGCTGGTCGAGATTCTGCGGATCGGAACCGATCACGACGCTGCGGCTGCTCTCCTTGACGCTGACGACCGTTTCGAAGACGATGCGGTCGCCGTCCTGGATGAACTGGCCCATCGAATGCAGGTCGGTGGTGAAGTTCACGGAAGCCGGGAAGATGCCCTTGCCGTCCTTGCCCTCGGACTCGCCGTAGAGCTGTTTCCACCACTCGCCCAGATACTGGAACTTCGGATTGTAGGAGACGAGCACCTCCACCTTCTTGCCCAGTTCGGTATACAGGAGATTCCGCATGGCGGCATACTGCACGGCCGGATTGGCGGCGTCGCGCACGGCCAGGGTCCGCTGCATCTCCCGGGCGCCCTCGAGCATCGCGCGGATGTCGAAACCGGCGAGCAGGATCGGCAGCAGGCCGACGGGGGTCAGCACGGAGAAACGGCCGCCCACATTGTCCGGAACGACGAACGTGCGGTACCCTTCCTGATCGGCGAGCGTCTTCAGCGCGCCCCGGCGGGCGTCCGTGACGGCCACGATCCGCTGCGCGGCGTCGGCGTACGTCTTCTCGATATGCTCCTTGACGATCCGGAACGCGACGGCCGGCTCGGTCGTCGTGCCCGACTTGGAGATCACGACGGCGGCGGTGTTCCGCTCGGCGGCCAGGTCCATCAGTTCGGCCAGGTATTCCTCCGACAGGTTGTTCCCGGCGAAGACCACCTCGGGGGCCGCCTTCTTGCCGGACAGCTGCTTCGCGAAGGAATGCGACAGGGCCTCGATGGCGCAGCGGGCGCCCAGGTACGAACCGCCGATACCGATGACGACCACCAGGTCGATTCCCCTGGCCTTCCAGTCGGCCTGCACGGCCTCCAGTTCACCCAGGAGGGATTCGCTCACCTGGCCGGGAAGTTCCTTCCAGCCAAGGAAGTCGTTTCCGGCTCCCCGGCCGCCCTGCAGGACGTCGAAAGCGGCGAGGGCTTTCTCCACATAGGCATCGAACGCAGCTTTGTTGACGAAGGAGCTGCAACCTTCCACATCAATCTTCAACATATGATATCGTCATTTGATTTTCCGGACACAAATGTAACGAAATTCCCCGCCAATTGCAATATTCAGCCGAATCTGCTATCTTTGCGGAAAACCATTTCATCACCCATGAGAAAGAATATCTGCAAGATGCTCGTTGTCGCGGCGGCAGTCGCGATGGCGGCCGCGTGCGCTCCGAAAGCGCACAAGATCCAGATCACGGCCCACCGCGGCTTCTGGAACTGCGAAGAGGCGCAGTACGCCGAAAATTCCATCAAGTCCCTCGCCCTCGCGCAGGAGCACGGACTCTGGGGCAGCGAATTCGACATCCGCCTGACGGCCGACAGCGTCGTCGTCGTCAACCATAACGAAGACTTCCACGGCCTCGTCGTCATCGACCACACCTATGCCGAGCTTCAGGAATTCACCCTGAACAACGGCGAGAAGCTCCCGACGCTGGACGATTACCTCACCCAGGGCGAGAAGAGCGCCAGGACGGTGCTCGTCGTCGAGCTGAAACCGATGAAGACCCCCGAACTGGACGAGCTCCTCACCCAGAAGACGCTCGCCGCGCTGAAGGCCCACAACCTGTACGATCCCAAGCGCGCGATCTTCATCTCGTTCAGCAAGTACATCAGCGACCGGATCGCCGAACTCGCGCCGGAATTCACGAACCAGTACCTGACCGGCGACATCTCCCCCGACGACCTGGTGAAGGACGGGATCAACGGCATCGACTACCACTTCTCGGTCTTCGACAAGAACCCCGACTGGATTGCACAGGCCCGCGCCCACGACATGAGCATCAACGTGTGGACGGTCAACGACAGCACCGACATCCAGCGGATGATCGACTTCGGCGTCGACTGCATCACGACGAACGAGCCGCTGCGCGTCCGCGGCATGCTCGGCAAGAACGAAGACGTGATCAAGTAAGCTACTTCTTGTAATTGAAGGTGGCCACGATCGGATAGTGGTCCGAGATCCAGGTGGCGCCGTAATCCCCGTCCAGGACGCGGAAGGTCAGCGCGGACACCTTGTCGCCGCAGAAGAAGATGTGGTCGATCTGGCTCTTCGGAGCATTGTATCCGTTGAAGGTGTTCTTCAAGTCCTCGGACTCCGGCGCCTCGTTGCGGGCGGACAGCATCCAGTCGCGGATCGGCGCGAAAATGGCGTTGTTGGACCGCGTGTTGAAGTCCGCGCTCAGGAAGACGGGCAGGTTCTCCTTGTTGAGGGACTGGATCCGCCCGGCGATCAGTTTCATCGACTCGGCGCGGGCGACCGTACCCTTGTTGTCGAGGTGCGTATTGAAATAATAGAACGCCAGGCCGGAGGCCTTGTGGCGGAATCGCACCCAGTTCACGTTGCGGTTGTAGTCCGCATCCCAGCCCTTGCCGGGCCTGTCGGGCGTCTCGGAAAGCCAGAACGTTCCTTTCTCGGTCGCCTCGAGCGCCGAAGCGTTCCACATGATCAGCATCGTCTCTTCGGCATCATAGTCATCCTGCAGTTTCGGCGCCTTGCCGGTGTCGCGTCCGAGACCGTAACGGGCGTATGACGGACCGTGCTTGACCAGGTACGTGATTTCGTGCGCCTGGGCTTCCTGCAGGCCGATGACGAGCGGACGCTCCTTGTTGAGCATCCTCACGACCGCGTCGCGCCGCCAGTCCCAGCCCTTGTCTTCCTGCCGGTTGTCGACGGCGATGTTGAACGACATGACGGACAGTTCGAACTCCGTCAGGGTCGGCGTCGGTTCCGTATCTTCCTGCTTCTCCTGTTTCCCGGCGGATTCGGGATTCTGCTTGCCGCAGGCCGCGCAGGAACAGATCAGGACGAGGGGGATGGCATACAGCAAGAGATGGAATGGTTTCATAGATGCAGATGGTTTGATGGTTTGATTTACAAGAGGAAGGAAAGCTGGCGCGGAAGCGCGGTGTAGTCCGTGACCTGGACATAGTCCATGCCGAGGATACGGACATGGCTGTCGCCGCCGCCGTCGTCGAAATCGTCGCCGATGAACAGGACCTCCTCCTCGGAGTAGCCGTGCTCGCGGGCGTAGCGCATCGTCGCATCGAACTTGTTGTACTGCCTGGGAACGAAGTCGAAGGAGGAGGAACCGCCGATGTACACGGCGAAATCCTTGAAGACCTCGAGCACTTCGGGGTACATGGCCCGGCGCTTGGCCCGGTCGGGGTCGAAGACGAGCTTGTCCGCCTTGTCGGCCGCCGTTCCGAGCAGCCCGAACGTCACCATCCCGCTGGCATGGAACTCCACCGGGTCGCCCTTGTAAACGGTATAACCGTATTTCTTCCTCAGCCGGTCCGTCTCACGCAAGAAGAAAGCCGTGTCTACGGGCGACGTGTCCTCGCGGATGATCTTGAAGACACCGTCCTCGACGACACTCTCCTGCATCCCGTAATTGCCGATGATGCGGACCGGATACTCCCCCATCTGCCCGTAGACGCGCGGGCAGTTGCCGGCCACGACCATCACCACCTCGTACCGCGAGGAAAGCGTGTCGAGCAGGGCGCGGTTCTCCGGGCTGAGCGGCGTGCGGTGCTGCGTCAGCGTTCCGTCCAGGTCGAAGGCAAGCAGCCGCTTGGTCGCGCGGATCGCCTCTCCGCGCAGGGCGACGGCGGCCGAATCGATCCGGTTTCCGACGGCGTCGTCGGGAGCGGTGGCCTTCTGCCGGCATCCTCCCAGGAGCAGCAGGAACAGAACGGCGAAAGGGACGAGGCGTCTCATGGCGTCAGGCTTCCGTGTGGAGCGAGGCCGCCGCGGCAACGGCGCAGTTGATGCCGTCGATGGCGGAAGAAACGATGCCGCCGGCGTATCCGGCCCCTTCCCCGCAGGGGTACAGGCCGGGCATTTCCGGGCAGGTGAACGATTCGGGATCGCGCTGGATCCGGATCGGAGAAGAAGTG
>JAEEGL014489804.1_pt1 | contig 17607 bp, 15 predicted proteins | sample 9134231 | NCBI WGS metagenome assembly JAEEGL01 (sample SAMN16246548, study PRJNA631951) | gut metagenome | biome: gut microbiome; feature: rumen; material: fiber-attached | host: Bos | place: Iran: Karaj | collected 2018-10 | reverse complement strand
CGCTTCTTGTACTACTACTTCTCTGTTTTATGTAAATCTATTCAAAGAACGCTTAATTGTCGCTCCGGATTTTCCGAAAGCGGATGCAAAGGTACGAACTTTTTCCGAACCAGCAAATCTTTTATGGATTTTTTTTGGGAAAAAGGATAAAAAAGTAAAAGTAGTTAACATAAATCAATCTCAAAGAGTGATTACACCTTATTATATAATATATAAGACTAAAAACTTGAAGGAATTTGAGAAAATATGAGTCCTAAACAAAAAATATGGCATAAAGTTTGGAGATATGCAAGAATTTGTATAATTTTGCACCGCCATTTGAATAAATATACCAAACATGAAAGTAAAGAATGACCGACTGGAAGCACTTAGGATGATTATATCCAGCCAGGAATTAGGCAGTCAGGATGAGCTGTTATCAGCACTGAAAAAAGAAGGATTTCAGTTGACACAAGCCACATTAAGTCGTGACCTCAAGCAGTTGAAAGTTGCCAAGGCAGCCTCTATGCGTGGAAATTATGTCTACGTATTACCCAACGATGCCATGTATAAACGCGTCAGTACGCCTCAAAGTGTTCGTGAGATGATGCAGGTTCCTGGTTTCCTGAGCATAAACTTCTCCGGCAACATGGGAGTCATTAAGACACGTCCTGGCTATGCCAGCAGTATTGCATACAATATAGATAATCATCAGATCAATGAGATTATCGGAACTATCGCAGGCGACGACACCATCTTCATCGTCATCAAGCAAGGTGTCAGGCAGGAGGATGTTATCACAGCCCTAAGCGAAGTAGTACCTAATATGAGGTAAAAGTAAGAAGCAAGAAAATGGAACAAGAAAAAATTGAAGTTTTCGTAGCAGGTCCCGAACACGAGATTTACGTTGATACTATTTTACAGACCATAGCAGATGCTGCCAAAGTACGCGGTACAGGTATTGCCAAGCGTACCCACGAGTATCTCGCCACAAAAATGAAAGAGGCGAAAGCCGTGATAGCCCTCAGTGGTAACCGTTTCGCAGGTTTCAGTTATATTGAGACATGGGGTAACAAGCAATATGTGACCACCAGTGGCTTGATAGTACATCCCGACTTCAGAGGACTGGGTGTAGCAAAGAAAATCAAAGATATGACATTTTCATTGGCCAGAACCCGATGGCCCCATGCCAAGATATTCTCTCTGACTAGCGGTGCAGCGGTAATGAAGATGAACACCGAGTTGGGTTATCAGCCCGTGACCTTTGCCGACCTGACGGACGATGAGGCTTTTTGGCGTGGTTGTGAAGGATGCGTCAATGTGGACGTTCTACATCGCACGGGTCGGAAATATTGCATTTGCACTGCTATGCTATATGATCCGGAGGAGCATCTCCCTGCAAAGATTCCTGAGGAAGTGATTGAACGCATCAAGCAACTTGATGCAATGTAAAAATGTAAAAATTAGAAAATATAATAAATATGGCAAACAAGAAGAAAGTTGTAGTAGCATTCAGTGGTGGTTTGGACACGTCTTATAATGTGATGTATCTGACCAAGGAGTTAGGTTATGAGGTATATGCCGCCTGTGCCAACACTGGTGGATTCTCTGCCGAGCAGTTGAAGAGAAATGAAGAAAACGCCTATAAGTTGGGCGCAGTAAAATACGTGACGCTTGACGTGACTCAGGAATATTACGAGAAGTCACTGAAGTACATGATCTTCGGTAATGTGCTCCGTAACAACTGCTATCCCATCTCCGTCTCTTCAGAGCGTATCTTCCAGGCTATCGCCATTGCCCGCTATGCCAAGGAGATTGGTGCCGACGCCATTGCTCATGGCTCAACAGGGGCCGGTAACGACCAGATTCGTTTTGACATGACCTTCCTGGTGATGGCTCCCGGTGTGGAAATCATCACCCTGACCCGCGACAGGAACCTGACACGTAAAGAGGAGGTTGACTACCTGAATGCCAACGGTTATTTTGCTGATTTCACCAAACTGAAGTACAGCTATAACGTAGGAATCTGGGGAACCAGTATCTGCGGTGGCGAATTGCTCGACCCCACACAGGGTCTGCCAGAAGAGGCCTACCTGAAGCACGTGACGAATCCCGAGAAGGAGTCACTGTTGAAGATTCAGTTTGAGAAGGGTGAGATTGTGGCTGTAAACGGAGAGAAATTCGACGACCACATCAAGGCCATCCAGAAAATCGAGGAAATAGGTGCCTCTTACGCCATCGGTCGTGATGCCAACGTCGGTGATACGATTATCGGTATCAAAGGACGTGTAGGCTTCGAAGCTGCTGCCCCCAAACTCATTATCGAAGCACACCGCCTGTTAGAGAAATCAACCCTGAGCAAGTGGCAGCAGTACTGGAAGGACCAAGTTGCCAACTGGTACGGTATGTTCTTGCACGAGAGCCAGTATCTAGAGCCTGTCATGCCAGACATCGAGGCTATGCTGACTTCTTCACAACGTAACGTTACTGGTACTGCGATTCTGAAACTCCGTCCTTACGGTTTCGAGACGGTGGGTATTGATTCCGTCAACGACTTAACCAAATCGAAACTTGGCGAGTATGGTGAGACTCAGACAGGTTGGACTGCTGATGAAGCCAAAGGATTCATCAAGGTTAGTTCCACCCCGCTCCGTGTTTACTATGGCATCCATAAAGACGAGAAAAGATGATTAAAGTCGGAATATTAGGTGCTGCAGGCTATACGGGCGGAGAACTCATCCGCCTGCTACTGAACCACCCAGAGGCGGAGATTGTCTTTGCCAACTCAGAGAGCAATGCCGGCAATCTGGTGAGCGACGTACACGAAGGACTAATTGGTGATACCGATCTGAAGTTCACGGATGAGATGCCCTTCGACAAGGTCGATGTTATTTTCTTCTGCTTCGGACATGGGAAGAGCGAGGCGTTCCTGAAGAAGCACACCATTCCTGCCAACGTCAAAATCATTGACTTGGCTCAGGACTTCCGTATCAAGGGGGATCACGACTATGTCTACGGACTGCCCGAAATTAACAAGGAAGATATTCAGAAGGCACAACATGTGGCTAATCCCGGTTGTTTTGCCACCTGCATCCAAATAGCTTTGTTGCCTGCCGCCAACCTGAACCTGCTGAAAGACGATGTGGCAGTGAATGCCATCACAGGCAGTACAGGTGCCGGTCAAAAACCAGGTGCAACCACCCATTTCTCATGGCGCAACAACAACCTCAGCATCTACAAACCTTTCCAGCATCAGCATATCGCAGAGATCCGCCAAAGCCTGAAACAGGTACAAGGTTATCTGGATGCTGACATCGACTTCATCCCCTATCGTGGTGATTTCGCCCGCGGCATTTTCTGTACAGCCGTCATCAAAACACCAGCCCCTGTTGAGGATGTCATCGAGGCCTACAAGGATTTCTATGCAGATGCTGCCTTCACCCACTATAGCGACAAGCCCATTGACTTGAAACAGGTGGTGAATACTAACAAGGCATTGGTACATGTGGAAAAATACGGCAATAAGTTACTTGTCACCTCCGCCATTGACAACCTGTTGAAAGGTGCCGTCGGTCAAGCAGTCCAGAATATGAACCTGATGTTCGGCATCGACGAGACTGCAGGTCTCCGGCTCAAAGCATCTGCTTTCTAAACAAAGCAGTTATCTATATAACTTCAAATTGCGATAAAAAGAACTAAGGGAAGCAAAACCCGATCTGGCAGCCACCTCGTTCATCGATAGTTCGGGGTGGCTTTCCATTAGTTCTTTGGCGTATGCAATACGTTTTCGGTTTATCAGTTCATTGAACGTCATACCCATCTGTTGGTTGATGGTCTGATAGACATAGGTACGATTCGTCTGCAATAGTTGGGCAAGGTTCTCCAGTTTAAGGTTAGGCTGCAGAAAGACCTGCTGATCTCTCATCAACTGGTTGATGCGTTCTGGCATACTCTCGCTCGGCCCTCCCTTTTTGTTGTTTAGCCTTACTTCATAGATGACATTCTGTTCATTGAGCATGTCATAATAAGAGAAACGGCGATGCAGTCCTATATATCCAATACAGAACTGGAGTATTGCAAAACTCGTTGACGGGATTGCCAATAGCCATTGGGAGCCTATAAACCGATAACGTCCTATAACGCTGGCCACCAGTGACATGGCAGAAGCCACCAACACTAAGATAAGTATGGTACGAATAGTATGTAACGACTTGTCATCCGTGTCAGCATAGAACTCTTCCACCATATGATTGTAGTTGCGAATAAGTCGGGTACCGATGACAACGGACGCAATGACCTCAATGGCGAAAACGAGTCTACAGACGATATGTATCCAGACCTGAGTCAATACCTGTCCTGTAAGTCCTTCCATCTGGTTGTCGTAGAGAAATTTCTCTATAAACAACCTAATCTCTTCTGTTGTCATCGTCGAGTAAATAATGCCACATGCAATACCTCCAACAGCCGCAGGTAATAACAACAGATAATGTGAAGGATGAATCTTCCGCGTCAACCTGATAATATAAATGAGGTATAAGGGATAGACTGCGAGGTTTGCCGTCAGGTAGAGCGTATCCGTGACGGGGATGAGACGGTAGGCATGATTGAAGAAAACGAAATGCCCCGTATAAAGTACCGTTGCCATGAGCATGTAGCAGAACAACGCAGGCAACTCACGCAACTCCTTATTACGCAGTTCCAAAGCGATGTAGATTGTGAAAAACGCACAAGTCATCAGGGGCAACGATGTGAGCAACTGATATAGCATCGGCAACAATTCAACAGGACAAAAGTAATCATTTCTTCCGAATACTGCAAGTTTTCTATCATTTTTCCCACATCTCCAACTTGTCCCCCCCCTTGAGACACTTTTCATATCGTTGTATTCGGCAGATTTTGTGATTATGAGAACAGAATTTGTGATTATGGGAGGCTCTGTCATCGTTTTATTCTTATCTTTGCAAACATATAACAAAAACATTTTAAAATTAACCATTATGAAAAAACTTTTCCTTTCAATCATCGCATTGGTTGGCACAGTGTCAGCCTCTGCACAGATCTCAGACGGTGTGACCGCAACCCTTCAGAACGGTACTACCACCACAGTGTATTATGGCTTTGATGCTTTCAAGGATGCATTGGCAGCCGCTCCTGATGCCGGAGGTGTTATCACGTTGTCTCCAGGAGCCTTCAGCAATCCTGGAGCAATTTCGAAAAACCTTAAGATTTATGGTGCCGGATTCATAAAAGATGCTGTCAACAACATTTCTGAGACTCGTGTCAATGGAACCCTGACTATCGCCAGCACTGATGCAATCGCCCCCGTAGTTCGTATTGAGGGAGTTTATTTTGTGGATAATTTAAGCATTGAGGGGGCACAGGCTGTCGCTAATACGGAAATAATCAAGTGTAGTTTTGGAAATTTTTATAACAATATCGAAACCAATAATACCATTATCCGTCAAAGCTATATCCGTGGTACCCTGTATGGTAGAAACACAGTGACAACAGGATTGGTTATCGCCAACTGTTGGATTGGAGGGCGTATTAGCAGCAATTATTATACCGACGATAAGTTCGCCACTGGTAGTTCTGGAATGATTAACCATTGTATTATTGCCTATTATTATGATGGTTCTTATGGGTCTGATTATTTCCCATTTACATATCAAAACAATATTGTTAATTATTGCAGTAATTGTTGTGGTGCTGGCTCAACTTGCTATAATAACGTTGGTTGGGAATCAAAGTTCTCTTGTGGAGGACAAAACACCTCTGAAAACAACTATGACAAAGCAATTTGGACAGACTGGAAAACACTTTTCGCTGATGGTCAGGACAACCTTAACTTCTACATCACGGATACTACCACTCCCCGCACATGGGTGTTGGCCGCCCCCACGACTTATGTAGGCAACGACGGTACCCCTTGTGGTGTAACAGGTGGTGACTTCCCTTGGAATCCTATTCCTGCCACCCCGCGCATCCTCAGCACCTCTGTTGATGCCAAGACGACACCTGGTACATTGAAGGTTTCTATCAAGGCTGAGGCGCGTCCATTAGAGTAATCACACCCAACAGTAACAGACAATGAACAGAACGAAACATATAGTACTGTCCTTGCTGGCATTGCTCTGTTGGCTGACGGCGGCGGCTGACGCTTCCGTCACGAAGTGTGAGTACTGGTTCGACCAGCAATATGGCAGTCGTAAGACAGCAGATGTATCTGGAGGGACATGGAGTGACAACCTTGACATCTCTGCTTTGAACTATGGTCTGCACAGCATTGCGTTCCGTGTTCTCGCTGTCGATGGCGCGGAAAGTCTGTATAGTCCTGTTGTAGTGAAGAACTTCATTAAATTAGAGACGACACCAATAGGTACAAACTCGCTGAAGACCTATGAATACTGGATTGACCAGAAGTTTGACGAGCGTAAGAGTGGAACCGTCGATGCATCAGGAATCGTCAACTTTGATGAGGATCTTTCTTCTCTGAACTATGGTCTGCATAATGTCACCATTCGTGTGATTGATGCAACAGGCAAAGTCAGTTCCGCTTTGGTGAAGAACTTTATGAAAGTGGAAACCACTCCAACAGGTACGAACTCGCTGAAGACCTATGAGTATTGGATTGACCAGAAGTTTGACGAGCGTAAAAGTGGAACCGTCGATGCATCAGGAATCGTCAACTTTGATGAGGACCTTTCATCTCTGAACTATGGTCTGCATAATGTCACCATTCGCGTGATTGATGCAACAGGCAAGGTCAGCTCTGCTTTGGTGAGGAACTTTATGAAACTGGAGACCACACCATCTGGAGTTAACTCGTTAAAGACCTACGAGTATTGGATTGACCAGAACTTTGAGGGCAAAAAGGGAGGAGAAGTGGATGCTTCAGGTGTCATCGATCTTGACCTCGACATCACCGAACTGAATCCCGGTCTGCACAACATCACCTTCCGTGTCATCGATGCGACAGGCAAGGTCAGCTCTGCTTTGGTGAAGAACTTCATGGTATTGGAAAAACAGGACGGTGAGAATGTCCTGACTACCTATGAGTACTGGATAGACAACGGTGAACATCAGAGTGCTGATGTTCCTACTGACGGAGTGGTGATGCTTGACCTTGATATCAGCACCTTGAGCGAAGGACTCCATACCTTCAACTATCGTGTCACCGACAAGGCTGGACATACCTCGGGTGTCATCTTCAAGAACTTTATAGTCAAGAAGATCAAAGAAGCGGCCAAGCTCATCGGTATCGACTACTGGTTCAATGACGGACCACGCACCCGTATCGCCATCAATCCTGCACAAATAAGTATTGACAAGGATGATGTTATCATCCCGTTGGACGACCTGAAACCGAGGAGTATCATGGAGAACTATACCTTTGACGTGACGACGCAGAAGGTGCAGACCATCGAGGATGTCACCGTCGGCATACAGGTATTCAACAATGAGGAAGTCGGCTCTGAGGCTGTGGTGGAGACTTTGAAGGACTATGAATTTAACATTGACATCAACACCATAGCACTGGTCAACGAGACAAGCGATGCGAAGGCTGCTCCACAAGGTGGACAAATTCAAGGCTTCAGCTTTGACGGTGCTGTAGGCGACTCGCTCCATTGGGAAATTACAGGCACTGACGCGAAGATAGACTTCTTCGACGCTGACGGCAACCGTCTCACACCCGAGGCAAAAACCATCGATGGGAAAGATGTCCTTATCATCAAGATGCCTACAACAACCGTCTACGCTTTGACCTATGGTGCTACAGAGGCTGGCGAGATGACCGTGAAGGTATCGATTAAGTTGGCCCTCATCAAAGGCGATGCCAATAATGACAGGCAAGTGAATGTGACGGACATCGTGGCAACAGTTAACTACATCATGAACAAGCCGTCAGCAGATTTCAACTTCGAGGCTGCCGACGTGAATGGCGACAATGAAGTTAACGTGACAGACATCGTAGGTATGGTGAATATCATCATGAAAGATGGTACGCAAAACACACGAGAGGCCATGAGTATACTGCGGAGAAGCGGATTTATATTCTAAAGTCCCATTCATAAATGTTAAGAGGCATTCCCAAAGGGTGTGCCTCTTTTCTTTTCCAGATACATATTACTGGAATTTGTATTTTTTTCTTTCACACAACAAAGAAAATCATGTCCTTTGTTCTTGTTTACTCGAAAATTTAGTACCTTTGCAACGTTTTTTATTATAATAAGGTATAGGAAATGAGACTATTTGACGTTTATCCCCTGTTCGACGTAAACATCGTGAAAGGACAGGGCTGTAAGGTATGGGATGACAAAGGACAGGAATACCTGGACCTCTATGGCGGTCATGCCGTTATCAGTGTCGGGCATTCCCATCCACACTATATTCAGAAAGTGACGGAGCAACTGAACAAGATAGGATTCTACTCTAACTCCGTCGTCAACAAACTGCAAGTGGAACTTGCTGAACGCTTAGGACGTATCTGTGGTTACGATGACTACCAGTTGTTTTTAATCAACAGTGGTGCAGAGGCCAACGAGAATGCGCTGAAACTTGCCTCGTTTGCCAACGGACGCACCCGTGTGCTTTCCGCAGAGAAAGCCTTCCATGGCAGGACAAGTCTCGCCGTAGAGGTGACGAATAACCCAAAGATTATCGCTCCTATTAATGCAAACGGGCATGTCACCTATCTGCCCTTGAACGACCTGCCCGCCTGGGAGAGGGAGTTACAGAAGGGAGATGTCTGTGCCATCATCTTAGAGTGCATCCAAGGCGTAGGCGGTATCAAACTCGCTACCAAGGAGTTTGCCCAAGGATTGCAAAAACTCTGTAAGGAGTATCACACAGTATTAATCTGTGACGAGATACAATGTGGCTATGGCCGTAGCGGTAAGTTCTTCGCCCATCAATGGCTGGACATACGTCCTGACATCATCACTGTGGCAAAAGGTATTGCCAACGGTTTCCCCATGGGTGCCGTCCTGATCTCACCTGACTTCGAACCCGTTTACGGTCAGTTAGGTACTACTTTTGGTGGCAACCACCTTGCCTGTGCCGCAGCTCTTGCCGTTCTCGACATTTTCGAGGAAGAGAAACTGGTGGAGAACGCCCATGAGGTAGGTGAGTACCTGATTGAGGAACTTAAGAAGATTGATAGTCCCCATATTCAGGACATCCGCGGTCGCGGTCTGATGATTGGTATTGACCTGGATATTCCCCACAAGGAAATCCGTCAGTCCCTGATATATCAGGAACACTGTTTTACCGGTTGTGCCGGAACGAATATCCTACGCCTGTTACCACCGCTTTGTCTAACCAAAGCCGAGGCAGACGAGTTTATTGAGAAATTAAAAAAAGTTTTATAAACCGGAATAACGGTATACCGGAATAACGGAATAACAAAAGAATATGAAAATAGCAATGATAGGCGCCGGCGCCATGGGTGGCGCAACGGTAGAAGGACTCATCAAGAGTGAGTATTTCAAGAATGAGGATATCACAGTGGCAGACCCCTCCCTACAGGTCGTGGAAAAGTTTGCCAAACAGGGGGTGTCGGTGACGACCGACAACCAGATGGCTGCACAGGATGCCGACATCGTATGTGTCTGTGTAAAGCCCTGGTTAGTAGAGCAAGTCCTGAAAAACATCAAAGACTCGTTGAATCCAAAGAAGCAACTGCTCATCGTAATAGCGGCAGGTGTATCTTCCGCAAAAATCAAGGAGTGGTTACCAGACTGTCCTCCCCTCTTCCTGATGATTCCGAATATTGCTATTGCCCAACTGGCATCAATGACTTTCCTCGTCCCTGTATCAGCCACATCTGAACATACCCAACTGGTGAAGGACATCTTCAACAAGATGGGTAAGACCATTATTACGGACGAGCAGCACTTGGCGGCAGGCACTACCCTCGCCTCCTGTGGCATCGCCTATGCCATGCGCTATATCCGTGCAGCCTCAGAAGGTGGTGTAGAACTGGGCTTTAAAGCTGACGAGGCCAAACAGATTGTGATGCAGACGATGAAGGGAGCCGTGAAGCTATTGCAGGCAAGCGGTTTACATCCTGAGGTAGCCATCGACCTGGTAACGACCCCTGGTGGTGTTACTATCAAAGGACTTAATGAGATGGAACATGCCGGATTCACCTCTGCAGTCATCAGAGGATTGAAAGCAGGAGCGAAGTAAATTGAAAAAGACTCGGAATAACGGTATACCGGAATACCGACATAACGAAAGAACAACATAACGAAAGAACAACATAACGAAAGAACTATGGTTGACGAACAGTTAAGACAAATTGGAGAAAGGCTGCGTGGACTGCGTGACGTGTTAGACATCCCTGTCAGTGAGATGGCAGAAACCATTGGTATCTCTACGGAGAAGTATGAAAAGATAGAAGCAGGCGAGATAGATATCACCATCTCCAACCTGATGAAAATAGCACGTAAGTACGGTGTATCGACGGAAGAACTGATTTTCGCCGAGTCACCCCACATGAAGTCGTACTATGTGACACGCAAAGGACAAGGAATGTCTATTGAGCGTACAAAGGCATACAAATACCAGAGCCTTGTGGGTGGTTTCGTGGGTCACAAGGCAGATGTATTCATCGTGACTGTCGAGCCAAAACCCGGTGCCCGTACCATTTACAAAAACTCACATCCCGGACAGGAGTTCAACCTCATCTTGGAGGGAAAAATGGAACTCTATATCGGTGGAAAGACCATTGTTCTGGAAGAGGGAGACAGTATTTATTTCGACTCCACCAAACCCCATGGTATGCTTGCCCTGGGTGAAAAGGCAGTGAAGTTCCTCGCCTTTACGGTGGAATAAAGGTAAAAAGAAAAAGATTAAAATGATTGAGAGATTTTTGAAACAGACGCACTTTGAGTCTGTAGAGGATTACAATAAGAATCTGAAGTTCATCATTCCAGAGAACTTTAACTTTGCCTATGATGTCATGGACGCATGGGCTGAGGAGAAACCCGACGGACTTGCTTTGCTATGGACTAATGACCAAGGCGAGGAAATCCGCACCACCTTTGCGGAACTGAAGGAGCAGACCGATCAGGCTGCGTCATACCTGCAGACACTGGGAATCGGCAAGAACGACCCTGTGATGCTTATCCTCAAACGCCGCTACGAATGGTGGATAGTGATGCTTGCCCTGCACAAGATTGGTGCTATTGTCATCCCCGCCACCCATATGCTCACAAAGCATGATATTGTATATCGGAACACCCGTGCCTCTGTCAAGGCGATCATCTGCGTGGATGACCCTTACGTGACAGAGCAGATTAAGCTGGCTATGCCAGAGAGCCCGACGGTGAAATCGGTGATTGAAGTCTCAGAGAGCTCAGAGATCTCAGAGAACTCAGATTTCTGGCATTCATGGAAAAAGGAGTGGAACCAGGCTCCCAAGTTCCAACGCCCAGCTTTTGTCAACAATAACAACGACACCATGCTGATGTATTTCACCAGTGGAACTAGTGGTGAACCTAAGATGGTGGCACACGACTACCTCTATGCCATGGGGCACCTGACAACTGGTGTCTTTTGGCATAACCTACATGAAGGCTCGCTGCATCTGACTGTTGCCGATACCGGTTGGGGCAAGGCGGTATGGGGCAAATTCTATGGACAATGGTTTGCCGGAGCGACCGTCTTCGTCTTCGACCATGAGAAGTTCAATGCTGATACGCTGTTACGTCAAATAGAGAAATATAAGGTGACCTCTTTCTGCGCCCCTCCTACCATCTACCGATTCATGATTCGGGAAGACCTTTCTAAATACGACCTCTCATCCTTAGAATACTGTACCACGGCCGGTGAGGCATTGAATCCTGCCGTCTTCGACAAGTTCAAGGAAAAGACTGGTATTCAGATGATGGAAGGATTCGGTCAGACCGAGACGACCATGACATTAGGTACCATGCCTTGGATGAAGCCAAAACCGGGAAGCATGGGTATTCCTAATGCCCAATACAACATTGACTTGCTCCGTGCTGACGGAACATCCTGTGAGGATGGTGAGAAAGGAGAGATTGTCGTCCGTGTCGGTGACAAGAAACCCATCGGACTGTTCAAGGAATATTACCGTGACGCAGAGTTGACCAAAGAAGCGTGGCACGATGGTATCTACCATACCGGTGATATGGCATGGCGTGACGAGGATGGCTACTACTGGTTTGAGGGACGTATCGACGATGTCATCAAGTCAAGTGGCTACCGTATCGGTCCGTTCGAGGTAGAGAGTGCCCTGATGACCCATCCTGCCGTAGTGGAGTGTGCCATCACGGGTGTACCCGATGATATCCGTGGCATGGTTGTGAAAGCGACTGTCGTACTCGGCAAGGAATGGAAAGACAAGGCAGGTGACGACCTTGTCAAGGAGTTACAGCAGCATGTCAAGAAGGAGACTGCTCCTTATAAATACCCACGCATCGTTGAATTTGTTGATGAACTACCAAAGACCATCAGCGGTAAGATTCGTCGTGTGGAGATCAGGAACAAAGACAAGCAGAAATGAAACAAAGAATCGTAGTAAAGGTTGGTTCCAATGTCCTGACACGCCCGGACGGCAAACTGGATGTCACCCGTATGTCAGCATTGGTTGACCAGATAGCTTGGTTGAGGAAAAACGATAACGAGGTCATCCTCGTCTCCTCCGGTGCCGTTGCCTGTGGCAGACGGGAGCTCAAGGTTGAGCATTCCCTGGATTCCGTAGAACAGCGACAACTGTTCTCCGCCTTAGGGCAAGTCAAACTTATCGGGCTCTATTACGATCTGTTTCGTGAGTTCCATATCCATGTCGGACAGGTCCTCACGATGAAAGAGAACTTCCAACCTGGTGAGCAATATGAAAACCAGCGTGCCTGTATGACAGTCATGCTGGAGAACGGTGTCCTGCCTATTGTCAATGAGAACGATACGGTGAGTGTCACCGAGTTGATGTTTACCGATAACGATGAGTTATCGGGGCTGATAGCGCGTATGATGCATGCCGACACCCTCATCCTGCTCTCCAACATCGACGGCATCTATACAGGTCTGCCCGACGACCCTTCCTCACAACTCATCCGTACAGTGGAAAGCGGAACAGATCTCAGCCAGTATATCCAAACGGAGAAGAGTGCATTCGGACGCGGCGGCATGCACTCCAAATACACAACGGCAAGCGCACTCTCTCAGGCAGGCATCCGTGTCATCATCGCCAACGGAGAGCGTGACAACATCCTCATTGACCTGATGGAGAAACCTCAAGCAACCCCACATACAGAATTTAAACCTCATCTATCATGAACTTGACAGAAACCTTTAAGAACGTCAAAACGGCAAGCAAAAGCCTGGCTTTGCTCACAGATGCACAGCGTAACGAGATCCTGATGGCTGTCGCTGATACCATTGTAGACTTTAAAGAGCGTATCCTCGTCGCCAACGAGAGGGACTTGGCGAAGATGGATGTCAAGAATCCACTCTACGACCGTCTGCAACTGACGGAGAAACGACTGGATGATATCGCCAATGATATGCGCAATGTCGCCTCTCTCCCTTCTCCTTTAGGACATGTCACAAAAGAGAAGACACTACCAAATGGACTACGTCTCTGTCGGGTATCCGTCCCCTTTGGGGTCATTGGCATGATTTACGAGGCACGTCCCAACGTCACTTATGATGTTTTCTCGCTTTGTTTCAAGAGTGGTAATGCCTGTGTCCTGAAAGGCGGCAGTGATGCAGACCTGTCGAATCAGGCTTCCGTGGAACTCATCCATGAGGTGTTGGAACGTTATGGTGTAAACCCTGATGTCGTCACATTATTGCCTGCCACCCATGAGGCTACCGGTGAGATGCTGAATGCCGTCGGCTACATTGACCTCTGCATCCCTCGTGGCGGTAGACGCCTGATTGACTTCGTCCGTGATACGGCACGTATTCCTGTCATCGAGACAGGAGCTGGTGTCGTCAACACGTATTTCGACAAGGAAGGCGACCTAGAGATGGGCAAGGCGATTATCTGCAACGCCAAGACCCGACGAGTCAGCGTCTGCAACGCCCTCGACTGTCTCATTATCCATGAGAATCGACTGGGTGACTTGTTTGAACTTGTCAAGCCGTTGCTGGACCATAAGGTAACCCTCTATGTGGATGGTCCAGCTTACCAATTGCTGACAGGACGCTATCCCAGCATTTTACTACGTCCTGCCACGATAGACTCTTACGGCACGGAGTTCATGGATTACAAGATGGCTATCAGAACGGTATCCTCCTTAGAAGAGGCGTTGAGCCACATCGACCAATACGGCTCTGGACACAGTGAGGCGATTATCACCCAGAATGAGGAAACGGCACGCAAGTTCCAACAACATGTGGATGCAGCCTGTGTCTACTGGAATGCCCCGACATCCTTTACCGACGGAGCACAGTTTGGGCTGGGTGCCGAGATTGGTATCTCCACCCAGAAGCTCGGTCCGCGTGGTCCGATGGCATTAGAGGAAATTACCACCTATAAATGGCTCATCGAGGGCGAAGGCCAGACCAGACCATAATTAAAATGCCGGAATAACGAAAAAATAATAATAAAAATGAAAACCTTCATCAACGTTTCCGATATCGGCCCGCTGGAAAAAGCCCTCGCCGAAGCACAAGAGATTAAGAACAACCGTTTCAAGTATCAGCATCTGGGTAGGAACAAGACCTTGATGACGATCTTCTTCAATAACTCTCTACGTACCCGCCTCTCAACCCAAAAGGCAGCAATGAACCTCGGCATGAACGTCATCGTGCTGGACGTGAATGCCGGTGCCTGGAAGTTAGAGACAGAGCGTGGGGTCATCATGGATGGTGACAAGAGTGAGCACCTGTTAGAGGCTATTCCTGTCATGGGCTGCTATTGTGACATGATTGGTGTACGCTCCTTTGCAGGACTGACCGACCGTGAGTACGACTATGCCGAAACAGTGCTGAACCAATTTATCAAATACAGTGGCAAACCCGTCTTTGCCATGGAGACGGCAACGGTACACCCCCTTCAGGCCTTTGCTGATTTGATAACTATTGAGGAGTACTGGGAAAAAGAGCTAAAAGCTAAAAACCAAAAGCCAAAGGTCGTCCTCACCTGGGCTCCCCACTGCCGTGCCCTGCCACAGGCTGTCCCCAACTCCTTTGCCCAGTGGATGAACGCCGCTGATGTCGACTTTGTCATTACCCACCCTGAAGGCTATGAGCTGGATTCGAAGTTCGTAGGTAATGCCTATGTGGAATACGACCAGAAGAAAGCTTTCGAAGGTGCCGACTTCATCTATGCCAAAAACTGGAGCAACCCCGGTGTAACGAACCCTGCCGACTATGGTAAGATTACCTCCAAGGATATGTCATGGACCGTAGATACCGAGCATATGTCATGGACCAACAACGGTAAGTTCATGCACTGTCTGCCTGTCCGCCGTGGACTCATCGTTACAGACGATGTCATTGAGAGCCCTAACAGTATTGTGATTCCAGAGGCTGCCAACCGTGAGATATCCTGTTCTGTCGTTATCAAGCGTATGCTGGAAGCATTATGATATCCTTTGAATGCGACTATAACAACGGGGCACACACAAAGGTGCTGGAGAACCTGATTAAATATAATGAGGCAAAACCGACACCCTACGGCTTCGACGAGTTCAGCGAACGGGCCAAAGACTGCATCCGAGAGGCTTGTGGTATGCCTGATGCCCAAATTTTCTTTCTGACAGGAGGTACGCAGACCAATGCCACCACCATTGACTCGATGCTCTATCAGTATGAAGGTGTTATCTGCGTAGAGACAGGGCATATCAATGTCCATGAGGCTGGTGCCGTAGAGTTTACGGAACATAAGATCATCACACTGCCAGGCAATCTGGGCAAAATGGACGCGAAGGTGCTTGACAAATACCTTGACGACTTCATGCATGACGGCAACAATGCCCATGCCGTTTTTCCTGGTCTGGTATATATAACCTTTCCTACGGAGTTAGGAACCATCTATACTGCCAAAGAATTGGAGGATATTTATCAGGTATGCCAGCACTATGAGATACCTCTTTATATTGACGGAGCACGTCTAGGCTACGGACTGATGGCAGAAAATAACTACATCACGCTGCCTTACCTTGCCCGTCATTGTGATGTCTTTTATATTGGTGGTACGAAAATCGGTGCCCTGTGCGGTGAGGCAGTCGTCTTCACCAACCGCCAGGCTCATAAGCATTTCTTCTCCATCCAGAAACAGCATGGTGCCGTCATTGCCAAAGGTGCCCTCATCGGCTTGCAGTTCGAGGCACTCTTTACCGACAATCTCTATTTTGACCTCTCCCGTCATGCCATAGAGATGGCGATGAGAATGAAGGGCATTTTTCAGCAAAAAGGTTTTGAGTTCTGGCTCGACTCTCCGACCAACCAACAGTTTGTCATCCTTCCTGATACCTTAGTGGAACGGCTCTCCCAAAAGATGGAGTTCACCCACTGGGGACAGGCTCCCGGGCACCGTACCATCTGCCGCTTCGTTACCAGTTGGGCAACGACAGAGGAAGAACTAAAAGAACTGGAAAATATCCTCAATCAAACACTGTAAGAAGACGATTAGCGCACCCCAAAGTTCTTTCGTGCTTCATTGTTGATGATGTGGCTTTCCTTCCGTCCGTCGAAGCGGGTCGGACGGATGATGAACTCGGGCACGTTGAAGGAAAAGAAACGGTCCCGGTAGAAGCGTCGCGGGTTCCGCTGGGGCAGCATGAAAGCCTTGGTGACCTTTCCCTTGTCGTCCACGTGGCAGAAATAGAGCCGCGTGAAGAGCCCGTCGTCGCGTCGTGAGCTGAGCACGATCCATCGCGAGGAAGTGCTCCAGTTATGGAACGACTCCGTGTCGTCGGAGTTGGCTCCGTCCATGGGACGGCTCTCCCCCGTGGCAAGGTCAAGCAGCCAGAGGTCCGCCTCGTGATGCCAGATACTGAACTGGCCGTAGTCAGAGAGCGTGTAGCAGAGGTAGCGTCCGTCATAGGAGGGCCGGGGGAAAGATACCGACTTATGCTGGGCTGCGGCTTCGACGATGATGTCTATCCGGTCACCGAAAGTTCCCGTGGCGGGATCAAAATCGATGCGGCAGAGGTTATAACGGATGGAGTCGAGTTGGTGGCTGTCCTCAGGAAGCGCATTTGCGGCACAGAAATAGAGCGAGCGGCCGTCTGCAGAGAATACGGGATAGGTCTCATAGACGGAATCCTGCTTGAGCAGGGGCGAGAGCAGCAGCTCGTTCTTCTCAACATCATAGACCTGCAGGTCGGAGGCAGTGTCGAAGACCTCCACGCGATTGTGTCCCGCGCTGTGGAACAACTGGCTCGTGGCGTTGGTAGAATAGGCGACATAGCGTCCTGAGGGATGCCAGTAGGGATAGACGCAGAAACCGAGCGTCCTGTCCGTCTTGGTGTTGTAGGCAGTGAAGGAGCCTCCTCCATGACGCAGCAGCGTGGCACCGTGCGGTCCGCGTATGTGCAGGCTCATGTCGTCAGGATTTCCCCGGTTGAAGCTGTGGCAGTTGACACATCCCTCGAACTGCGTGTTCTCTATCAGCGGACGCTCGTCGAAGGAGGAGAGGTCGCG
>JAEEGL012588499.1_pt1 | contig 17607 bp, 17 predicted proteins | sample 9134231 | NCBI WGS metagenome assembly JAEEGL01 (sample SAMN16246548, study PRJNA631951) | gut metagenome | biome: gut microbiome; feature: rumen; material: fiber-attached | host: Bos | place: Iran: Karaj | collected 2018-10 | reverse complement strand
TTCCAGATACCTGGACTCTTACTATTAGAGGAGTAGATGGAGATGGTAATAATGTTACTGTAGTATATGACTCAGTAGATCAGTACTATCCATTCTACTCAGTAGAAGATGATGATATCGTTTATCACTGTAAGTTTGATAACCCAGTATTAGTTAAATCAGTAACATTGACTATGTCAGTTAAGACTCCACGTAAGATTGCTCTGAATAAGTTATACCTATACTTAAGTGAAAGATACTATTCAGTATCCGATAACACTATGTTCTTAGGTAATACTCCAGTACGTTCAGCATTCTTAGGTACAGCAGTGTATGATGATAATATGGGTTGGAAAGTGAACAATACTTGTATTGGTAGAACTTGTACTGTACCAATTAATAACTTAGTGTTCACTGAACCATACACATCTTACGTTATACCTAATCCTTTCAATAGTACTGACATAGTTGCTACTATACAGAACTATGTACTTACTGATGCTGAGGCTGAAGGTGTACCTGATGCATATGTTCAGAATGTTACACCAAGTCATATAACCGTATATAGTACACAGCCATTCAGGTATGGGTTATCCATAGCTCGTACTTGGTAAGAATTTTCTTCATAATAAAGCCGCAAATAAACTCCTAAATATATGTTTAAACTACTATACACTCACTCTTAACCGGGGTGAGTGTATGGTAGTTTCATTTTTTATTAATTTATATATTATATTTATGAGTCGCGAAGTGCTTGACTCGATAACAAGTATAACGTAAAGGGAATAAAACAATCATGGCAGAAATGACACAAGTAGAATGGCGTAATCATATTGCCAGACAAAAGGCGAAACGTAAACAGCAGATTGAAGAGGCTAAAGCTGCTCCTGAAGTAAAGGAAGCAGAAGCACCTGAAGTGACAGAAGAATCTGTTGAACCTACCACTGATGCTAAAGTAGAAGATGCACCAGTAGATGTAGTTGAGAAAGTAGCTGAAGAGGAGACTGTAGCTATATCAGCAGGACAGGCACCTGGCGGACTAGCTATAAAACCTGAGGTTAATCCTGAAAAAGAAGATCTTGGCAAACAGCTCGAAGCTGCTGCGAAAGAGAATGGCTTTTTTCCGAATAAATTAGTTACTGAAGCTGTAGCAGCTACGTTAGCAGCTAATGAGTCACAGCCTACTCAGCCATCCGAAGAACAGATTATGAACAATCTGAAAACTATGGATGATAAGAAACCTGACTATAACTTCATCTTTGACCGTATGGGAGATAAGGAGAAAACCTATAAATCTATCTATAATCCATCATTGCTGAAATTTGAGCAGGAAGCATTCGATAATCATAATCTGTTACAGGAATTAGATATTGATTGTCTGTATATTCGTAAAACCAAATATCAGAGTTTAGGATTATGGGAAGAAGGTGGTGCGAGAGGATTACAGGGATCATTATTAATGATCACTGATGCTCAGGGTAATGAAAAGGAATTTGTTATCGCATATCGTAATCATGCAGTATGCAACGGTAGACATGCTTTAATTCCTATCAATGAGAATGATCATATCCTTATCGGTGCTAGACGTGGTGATGAGTATGTGTTAGCTCTTATGAGATTACATGATTTCAGTTTTAAATCACCTATAACTGATGGTGGTACTGCTAAAGCAACCTGTATTGCTATGAGTAGTAACATGGATGGTAAAGATGATGATATCTCAGTATTTAATCAGGAACTTACTGATGCTGAAAAGTCATGGTTCATCACTGAAAACAATGAATTAAGTGAAACTGTAGAACGGTTGTTTGAAATAGGTGAACAAAGTCTATTTACTCAGGATATTTGTAAACCTATCTTCGTGAAGAATTATTGTCATTACTTCATTAATCAGATTGATTATGGTGATATTGATAATGATGCTGGATTCGAAGCTACTATGCAAACGTTCCGTGCTGACATTGAGGATGGTGGTAACTCAGCATTAGCTAATATGTATGATAAGATTGAGGAAGTGTTCGATGAACAGATTCCTAAATATCGCGGTAATCGTGATATTGATCTGATCTGCACTATAGCTATTAAGCTAACTAAGAGTACACAAACCGATGAAGATATCCTGGTTGCTTATACTCGTGTATATGCATATAACCTTAAGACTAATTCTTCTCGAGGTGGACGTATTTTCTATGGTGCTGCTAAGATTAAACCACATGATATGTTCTACTATCCAGGTATGCCAGACAAGAAATACTCATATGCTGCTATGCTGGAGTATGTCAAGAGGAATAACCCACCTATGTCAGATGGTACCTATAAGTCTAAGGTATCTGGGTTAAGAAGGCTGAAGTAATCTTATTAACTTAGTATAAAATTAGAGCTACCACATCTCCTACTTATGGGAGGTGTGGTAGTTTTATACTATGAGTTTTATTGTTTCATCAAGGGAAATGCCATATGTTTTCTACTTTTTTTGATGACGCGCCTGATATAGCACACAGCATACCAGAACCGTTAAAGGAAGATGGTGCAGTTAACCCAAAGGCACCTAACATTATCAACAAACCACCAAGAGATGTACACGTTAACGTAAATATCAATACTAAGAAAGACGGTAGCAATGAACCGGAAGTTCACAATGAAGTTGTAGGTGGTACTGATACTATCAAAACTTCAGATGGTTCTATCCGTGAATGGACTGAACCTACTTCTAACAATACTCCAGATATTAAAGATGAGTTATTTACCAGATTTAACTATGGTAAACACAACTACTATCGTAATCAGTTATTAGGTGTATTGTATCCAATTAACCGTATGGTGTACAATGAGTATCATCACTTAGCTAGTGTAGAATCTCTAGCCAGTATAGCTGCTAATGGTGTATTTGGTATAGCTAATATATTCGGTCATATCCTTAACTTATTCCGTACTGGATTATTTGAAGGATTTAAGGACTTTAAACGCAGTGAATTACGTGAATATGTTCAGAGTAATGCTGCTACTATGTTAAGATTCAATTCTCGCGACTATAGTGCATCATGTTTAACTTTAACTATAGATGTACCACAGGGTATGACATCTCCTTATAGTAAAACTATCGAATCACTATTCGGTTTCTTAGATGAACTTAACTTAGATAATGTATCTAAGATGATCTTAAATACTGCAGATGACATTCTTACTAGTTTAAGATCTCAGAATGGTAAGTTTAATAGTATCATTAATGATGTATATCGTGAATATAGTAACGATTTACATATCAAGATGAAATACAGTGAAACTGAACGTCATATGACTACCACTAAGAAAGATAAGATGACTATGAAGGAAGCTTATCCTGGTGGATTCGAAGAACTTAAATCAGTTATCGATGCATTAATTACTACTGGTAACAGTCATCTACAGTCAGTAGCAGCTATCCATAGCCGTATGGAAGAAACTGAAGAAATAGTAGGTGAAATAGCTAAGCTGGTAGATGTTAAACATATTGACCATAAGCAGTTAGATCAGTTAAGTAAGATCGCTAGAGCATGGGCATATAACTTTGATAAGTTCGGTACAGTTATTAACGATATATACCGTATAGATCATAATGTTACCTTGAACATTAAACAGTTTAGAAAATTCTTAGATATATAAAGATATAAGGATATCTACTGGCTCAACACCAGTAGATATCCTTCGGTTGTTTCTATTATTTGTTTTAGTTTCGGAGTTCTTGCATAGTAGTATCATCAGGCTGCAGTACGTATACATCGTCTGGGTTGATACCACCACTGGCTGTATTCTCTTCAGCTATCAGTCTCAGTGTATAGTCTCTAACTGCGGTTATAGTAGATACCATACTTGGTGGAGCTGCTAAGATAAATGCATCGAATGCATTGTTAAGATCAGTTTCAGTATACTTATCTACGAACAATACTAAGCTGTTATTCAGTGCAGCTAAGTTACCAGTTAAGTTGAGTAACTGTGAACGTAATGGAGAAATTTCACCATTAAGTAATGTATCGTATTTACCATCAGTAGTAGCTAACTGCTGTTGCAGTACATTGATAGCATTAACTGTATTAGCATGGTTAGTTAATAATGATGTTACATCAGCTTTAACTAAAGACAATTCAGCAGAAATATTATCATTGTTAATATTACGAATATTGTCTACCATTTCCTTAAGTTCAGTATACTCATTACGATGATTCTGGATGAATCTTTCAGCCATCAGTAACTCTTCCCAGATAGTAGCGATATGCTTATGTATAGCTGAGAACTGGATATGATGTCTAGCAGTAGTATCTAAGAACTCACGTACGAACAGTTCATAGTCAACACCATGATCGATAGTCTTACGTTCCTGTTTACTAACCCTATGCATCAGTCTCATGATTTCAACACCGATAGTCTCAACTTCTTCACGGATAGCTTCCAGATCATCATTAGTGATAGTTTCGGTATCACATACTAGTATACCGTAGGTAGTTACTGAATTAGCTACAGCTCTAGCATAGACATACTTATCATTATTAGCACAGATAGTACCTATATTACCACCTACTGTAAAATAGTGTACTTCATCATCTACTATCGTAGTAGGATCTATATCAGTATCTGATATAAGTAGACGGATAGTTACACCACTGGCATTGTTCATATATCTAGTATTACCGCTAGGGGTAAAGATATTGAGCCAACTGTCACTGATACGTAAAAAATGTTTATTACTACTCATTTATATCCTCCCCATTCAGGAATATACATTGTTTAACTGTAGCACTAACTGGATATACTGACAACCCACGCAGATAACATTCTGCATAACGGTTATATTGATCTCTACCTATCAGGAATGTGGTATCATCATCCTGATATGCTGGTCCTATATTAGTATAGTAAGTACCATTATAAGCTAAGGTAGCATCAGCTCTACTTGAACTATGTGCTATATGAATAAAGGTACCCTTAGGATCAGTTAATGAGTTTTCATAAGTTAGTGTACGAGTTGAAATACCTTGTACTGTTATAGTGCCCCAGCGGATTACTTCTACCTTGTTATCATAACGTAAAGTTATTTCACAAGAAGAATCACCGTTAGCATTAAGGGTAGTAAGTAGTGGTCTAGCTAAGTTACTTGACCATACTCCTGGGTTACGATAATTAACATTAATCGTACATTCAGTTAATGGATCTGGGTATGGGTTAGTTACAGTTATCTCAACTGGTTGTCTGGTAACCGGAGTACCAGTAGTAGGGATATAAGGAGAAGCATTATTACCTAACTCGTACTGCATACCCCACACATATACACCAACTTCAGGTGCATCTACCTTAAACTTAAAGTCCTGTAATTTAGGATCTTTCTCTTTAAAGCAAGTCATTACTAAATCAGCACGTTGACCGTACTCATGCTTAAGTAAGAAAGTACATCTATACCAGCCATCAGCTAAGTGAATGATTTCAGCACGATAACGATTAAGATGATTAGTAACAAATGCTTTACCTAAGATTAAGTTATAGGTAGCTTGTACCTGTATAGTACCATCTGACATATCGTTATAAGTGAAACTGATGTACTTACAACTACCAGGTTTAACATAGACTGAAAATGCTTTATCCTGACCACCATATAACTCTACATCAGCTAGAGTAAAGGTATGTAATTCTTCTTCATCAGTAGGTTCAACCATGATAGCAGAAGCTGTAGTACCTCTCATTGGGTCAGGGTTATCAGTAGTACCTAAAGAAGTATTACTATAAGTAAAGTTACTAAAATCAGTACTGTTAGGTATCTCATTAGTTCTAGCACCGAAACAAGCTAGTAATGGTTCATAGTAGGTATAATCCTGAGGTAATGGATCATCATCCGTTGCAACCATTACGTGTCTAGATCTATCTACATAAGTGTAAGGAACATTTCCAGTAGGATGTACCATAAAGCTATTAAGACCTACTTTAGCCTGTATAGACATAACTGGTGGTTCAGTCATAGGTTTACCTGGTAACACTTTCTCAATGATCTGACTATGAGCATTTGGATCATTCTCATGCTCTCTGATCATGTGTCTGATACCCATTACTGTTACTAAAGCAGTATGATCAACACCATTAGTCATATCTAAAGTACTAGCTACATGAAGTACTTTAAACAACATAGCACAGTACTGACTCTTAGTACATAACCCACCATTAGCTACATAGTAGTTATACAGTACATCGATAACGTGATCAGAAAAATCCTTCAACTGAGTATGATGAGGATTATTGGTATCTGCGATATGATTATCTAATTTAGTTATAGCTTTGTCAATATAGTCTTGTGATAATGTTTTACGTAACTCTCTAATCTGACTTAATATATCTGCTGGACTTACTACTGGTCTGGGACTAGTAGCAACAGTTATGCCACGAGTACTATACTCGCTAAATCCAGTAACTGAAGCTGTTACTTCAGAACCGTCGTAAGCATGGTTTTTATTAGACATAAGAAATCTTTCTCCTATATCAATTCAGTAAAAATCTTATCTCATCAGCATTTGCTGATACAGGGTAATAGGTTAAGCTGTATAAGGTATTACCAACCAGGTTATTATTTATCCCATTAGGTAAACCTAACTCAGTGACATTCAATAATCCACTACTTGCTGTAGTGACTATATTTACACTGTTAGCTAAAATAGTGTTGGTAGGATTATAGCTAATAACGATAGTCTCTTTCACTAAACCATCTGGTATAGCTAAATCAGTAGTATTACCATTAATATCAATAGTAATAATACCATCCTGATGTGTAACGGTAATAAGTTGGTTACTGTTATCATGGATAGTAAATAAAGTACCATTTGCTCTGATTTTATTTTTCAGTACTAAAGTACCTTCAGTAGAATTCCAGATATCAGTTACATCGATAGTATTACTATCAGTAGAGAAGATACTTGATAGATGTAGAGTAGCACATCCAGTAAAGATATGATCAAGTAAGATAGCATCTCTTAATTTAACATGAGCATCTAGGTTATTCTTATGCTCATCGAACATTCGTTTAAATTGTACGGCACTGACAGCTTTATTATCATTGATACCTGCAGTTACATCACTATTAGTAGCTATAGGGATATTCTTCTCTACCTCTAGTAGCATATTTTCTCGTTTAGATGTACCACCATATTTACGGTATACTGCATAGAGTTGATCTATGAAGGTATCTGTGTACGATGAAGTATCGATACTGTGTGGTGATGTACTCTTTAAATGTTCCTGTAATTTTGTATAAAATTGAGAAATATTTTGAAAGTCTTTTGAACTTCTGAGAGAGATCAATACTCGTTCTAGTTCTGAGAGATTACGATCAGTAAACTCTTCAAATCTATACGTAGATATTGTATTAAATCCAGATACTTTACTATCATCAGCCATAGGAGATACCTCAAATGTGTGAAAGAATGAATAAACATGAATACGCAATGATTCTTGCCCGTACTGCAGCATTACGCTCAACATGTTTACGTAGGAAAGTAGGAGCAGTAGCCATTAGTCCTGAAGGTTATGTACTAGCTACAGCATATAACGGTGCACCTTGTCATATGGAACATTGCACTGCTGAAACTTGTGTTCGTATCAGAAATAAGATACCTTCTGGTCAGCAGTTAGAAATGTGCCGTGCTATACATGCAGAACAGAACTTAGTACTACGATTAGGACCTAAGCTAAAAGGAGCTACTGTATATTGTACTACCTGTCCATGTGTAACTTGTGCTAAGTTACTGATAGGAGCAGGTGTAGCAGCGATCTGTTGGGAAAATGATTATGATAACCCATACGCTAAGGAACTTATGACTGAATGGTCAAAAAGTGATACAGGTATCGTTCAGCATGATGGATTATACTGGATCATACAAGATAACTGTCCCTGCTAGGTAAACCGTCCAACCTCATACTATCTGCGTTTAATCATCAGACGAATAAATATATATTACTTATATAGTTATTATTAAGAGGAGATTTTAATTATGTATAGTGATATGGATCTATTTATCTCATTTCAAATGGGATATATAGACGGGATGAGTACTATGATACCATACCTAGATAACACCATTACTCCAGTAAGATATGCATCTATGGATATGCCATCTTTCAGACAGAGGTTGTATAATACTAGAAATGTAGATTACTATCAGAGTATGAAACATATTAGATTAGCTGCTATAGCGGCTAATATGTTTGCTACTAGTGCAGGTACTATAGTAATACGTAGGCATGATTTGCTATTTGAAGATATATCTGAAATTCTACCAGTACCGTATCGTACCAGACGTGATGAAATTATCTCAGTACTACATACTTCATGTACACCACAATTAACACCGATACTAACGGAGTCTTCTATATTCTCTGCTGAGAATATGGATATTAGTAGTGGTGAGTACATTATACCTACTGTAGATATAGTTAATGCTTGCTATCTGGATGTGTTTAGTCACAATGGTGCTAATGACAATATGTTAATCAGCCTTACTGAATTAACTGACTCATACTACGATTACTGTATAGAACAACAAGAGCGTGCTAAATTAGATTTTAACTATGTGTATAGCATATCAAGGGAGCTGACAACGTGCTATATTGCAGATACAGGAGTTTTGGAATGAAATTAACGTTAGCTGATATATGTGATTATCAGTTAGGTACTATCCATGCGTTAAATGATTTTAATGAACTTAGACTTGAATATTGGAATGATAAGAAAATTCCACATTGTCTAAGTAGGATAGTTTTAACTACAACTGATGCAGTTATGCAACGTATGGTTTATGGTACTCGATCATTTAGACCATCCTTTGCGGGTGAAGTAGGTCAGTTATTAAGGTTATATAAGGTAAGTGATAGTGTCTATATCTGTTCTACAGGTGATGTCATATATCGATTCCCTAACAACACTTATACTACTATAAGTAGTATATGTCAGCATGAGTATATAGGGTGGACTACTGTAATAGATACTGTTACGTATAATCAGTTACAGTTAGCTAGACTAAAGTTATACAAATCTGAAGCTACCATTGATCTGATAGCACCTTGTTATTATGACATTTCAGTAACTATGGGATTCGGGGAAAATGAACCATTTACTACTAATGATGCGATTATCGAATTCCTAACTTCTGATGGTATTGATCCTGATGATTTACTTGGACCAGATATGTATGCTAGAGGCTATTCAGATACTTGTGACTTTATTTCGTGGAGTATTTAAAAGTGTATATGGAGAGGCTTAATTATAATAATGCTTTAACTGCATTTGAGGATGGGATAATAGAAGCTTTTAATAAGCTATTATCCAATCAGTATACTGCACAAACGAGTAGAAACAGCATAATTATCACTACTACCAAAAATATTAATAATCGTTTAATTGATAATTCTAATCCACTGCATCCTAAAAATGTAGTGGATAATTACAGTTATATTCGATTAAAGAAGTGTGATGACAATATATACATTTCTTCTTATGGTGATGTATTATATCGTCTAAGCAATAATCGTCTAGCAGTTATGAGTTTAATGTTAGATATGGAAAATGGAGGTAGAATATCATCAGTCTTTAAAATAGATAACCTTAGACCGATTATGGTACTAAAATATCTAAATGAATGTAGAACTATAGATCTAGTTATGCAATGCTTTATTGATATCTATTACAATGCAGGTATACCAGTATTAACTAGTGATAATATAACGGATACATTCACCTGTATGTGTAACGGTAATAGTCAAATAAGAATAGTACCATATTCGTATGGCTATGATTTTGCAGTAAATTACATTAACAAAATGCTAATTAAATAATAGATAGGGTCTGCTCTTGGTATAGAGCAGATCTTATGATGGGAGGTAGTTGGAACATGAATTTTTTGTCTTTTGTTAAAAATCATTGGGGATTTTTAGGTACAGCAGTATTATGTATAGTTATTGGTGTACAGTATATGATCATCAATATCAAAAATACTACCATAGCTGAGTTAAATGCTGAAATAACTAAGATGAAAACAGTGATAGATGCTAACAATGTATCTATAAATTCATTTGAAGCTATGATAACAAACTATAATGAGGAAATGGAAAGTATCAGTGAACAACTTGCTAAATGTAACGCAAGAATGTATGGACAGATGGATGATATGTTTACTATTGACCGTATCATGGAGTGTGATAATACTCCGGTAGCGGTTGAGACTACATCAGGGGAGGTAAAACCAGATGTTAAACCGATATCTAATACTACCGAAACTAAGGGCATTGATTTTATTAATCAGCAGTTTGATGCTATTAAGTAGTTGTAAATCTACTGAAGTAGTAGTGAAGACAGAGTACTTAGTAAGTACTCCTACTAAAATAGATCGACCTATACGACCAGCATTTCAACAGTTAGATAGTACTAAACCTATAACTGATAAAGATAATTTTAAGAAGTTACAGATCAACATAAGTCTACTTAAGAACTATACTCTAGGATTGCAGGACGTTATTGATTACTATGAAAAAGAGATAGATAGGTTGAATAATAAATAGGTAATTTATATGCATACATATTTGCAGGCATTAGTAAAATCTATTAAGGACAGTGGTGCTATAGTAAAAGATATATTTCATCAACTAGATGATATCGAGTACGGAGCTTATAACACTAAAACTGGATCATTTGTTTATGAAATTGATGGTACTAATTACAAAGATATCAAACTACTGAATCCTGAAGAGACGCTTAAGTATAAACGTGGTACTTGCTATGAGCAGTCTATACTAACTGCGTATTTAGCAGCACAACACCATCTTAAATACAACTGTTCATACTACTTAAATATAGGTGGTAACACACATATGACGTGTAGTGTGAACTATCAAGGTAAATGGTATTGGCTGGAACATGCTTGGTATAATCGAAGAAAAATATATGGGCCGTTTAATAGTCTTGAAGATATTAAATCTTTAACTTGTTCTTACTGGTATGAGGAATATCATTTACCGATAATTCTCTATATTCCTAATTTCAATGTGAGCAGATTCTTTAGTGGAAAACATATGAACACTGAAATCACGGATTGTTATTCTGAGAAGTGTATAGACATTATGGGCTATTATAACGATAATCAAATCGATACAGTTAAGATGGATAAGAACCATATAGCTACTGCTGTAATACTTAAGGATGGAACATCTATTAAAATGTAATAAACAAAAAAAGAAAAATAACGGATACCAGTACTCACCTCCATATAGGGGGGTGAGTACTGATACGTTTTGAAAATATATATTATTAAGCTGAATAGATAATACCCCCCATCTATTCAGCAGACAGCACAACTGCTTGAGCTTGTGTTACTTTTGGAGTTTACCATGTATAAGATGTTGTATAAACTACCAGAGCCGTTAGTAGACGCAATACTCTACTACGGACTTCCACAACCTCAATGGACTGATGAATACTATCAGTTGGTAAAACGAGCATATGATGATTGGCAATCTCGTCTATCACTGTCTCGTAAAGTGTAACATATATTTTCATATAATACCGTGTGACATTGTAAAAAAATAAATATCCTAACCTCCACTACCCTATAAAGGTAGTGGAGGGGTTCAGTTTCATTTTATTTTAATCTCTATATAATTAATTCAGATTAACCCTTATAGGAGGAGAACTTTTAATATGAATGCACTTAGATTCAAAATAACCATGGTAGTACTTTTTATCTACCTTAAAGTATTCACTAATCGGTATAAGCTATATAAATCATTTGCTTATACTGGTAGGGAATATACTCTACTACAAGCTAACCAATATGGCATATTAGAAAGAATAATGAATTTCATTGCTGATGGAGCATTGTCCTGTGTAGCACTTAGACTAGGTAACTTAGTTATCAATTTAAATAAAGATGTTACACCAGGTGTACTGTATCACGAAATTGCTTATGTCGTAGATCGTAATGCTCAAATACCTGATGATGTTAATGAAGATATCCATAATACTAAGCATAGTGTACGCTATGTAAAGCGTGCTGATAAGTATGCAGTTGATTGTATCTTTCAGGAAATTGATCCAGATAAGACTGTTGAGGTAATTAATGATTATCTTGATACATTAGCTGAATACAACGATAATGATGTGCCATGGCGGATTGAACTTATATCACGCTACGTTAAGTGGAAGTATAAGATCAATGTGGGTAGATCATCTACATACGTGTAGAGAATGTTGGAGTTCCTACTCGGTTGTTAACTGAGTAGGTTTATTTTTTTGTTAGATGAATATAAAAGAGGATACCAGTACTCACCCCGTAGAGGAGGGGTGAGTACTGATACGTTTTGAAAATATATATTATTAAGCTGAATAGATACTGCGAATATCTATTCAGCAGAAGGTACGACTGCTTACGTTTGTGCCAATCAATTTAGGATATATCAGTATGTATCGAGTTTTATATCGTATGCCTGAGCCCTTAGTTGATGCCATATTAACCAGAGGCATCAAACGACCTGAATGGTCCAACGCATATCACCAACAGGTGTTGCGGGCATGGACTGAATAGCAACGTAGAACAGCTTCAATACCAAAGGATTAACTCTATATATTTTCATACTATTACCTATACACCTATTAAAAAAAATATGTGTATAGGTAGCAACATTAATTTTTTGTCAGGAACTCTAATACATCCAAAATAGATAATCTTTCTCTTTCCTGCTTACTAGTAGACCATACACCAGTAGATTCTAGTACTCTATCTATACTCATCTTTTCATTATGAGTTAACATTTCAGCAAACTTCTCTATCGGAGTATGTATATATTCCGGCATACGGTAAGTACTCCAGAAGTTCTGAATGAAACATAACTGGGTGGTAAGTTCTATAGCTCTAGCAGTACGATAACTGTTATCTACTATTTCACGTACATTATTACGGGTTATATTTACATCTGGCAGTAAGATAGGGCTAAAGCTTTGATTATTACCTTTAACTGTCATACCAAAATTCTTACAATTACGTAAGGTTTGGAAGTTAGTAACATCTTTTAATATACCCTGATTTTGAGATAGTACATAAGGTATCTGAGCACCAGCACTATTGTTCTTACATCTTACTAGAGTAGTATCTACCTGATTGATTTCACTATCAGTACTACTTGCACTTGGATATAAACAATGCTTATTGCTATCCTGTAATACAGTAGCTTTATTCGTCTGTAATAGTGCAGTAGTTAAGAACTCAAAGTTACTGCCTACATTTTTCATACGGTCATTATTCTTCATGTACTGTAACTGTTTAGGAGAAGGTGCATATGGATCTAAGTCCATCTTATCCCCAACATGAGCAGTCATGATTACGTATATACCAGCTTTAGCTGCTCTGGTAGGTAAGTCATTCATGATTCTACTTTTAACACCACCGTCATATAAGTAGAAGGTGTTCATAGCACTATCATCAACATTGTTCTTATCAAACTGGTCATCGCCTTTATTACTTCTAGCTCTACTAAAACTATCTATTAATACAAAGGTAGGTATCCAGGTTTTATGTGGTTTACCAGTTACATCAATAAAAGGAGTTTCAACCAGGTAGTCCTTAGCATGAGCTAGTTTTAATTCAGCTATTTCTTTGATTAATTCATAAAAATCTGATAAGTTAGTAGTAGTTGAATTATAGAACGCGATACGTTCATGGATAGGTGAATTTATCGGAGTAAAGTCATCGTACCTTTCAGCACCGGATATGGTGTTCTCTGAATCAAAGATAAAAGCATCTGCCTGTGGATGTACTAACATCGCATTAGCTAATAAACTACCAGCTATACCTGACTTATAAGTTTGAGCTCTACCACAGATACCCATACAGCTTGATATACCACCATCCAGCACTTGACTGTTATGTATACCCTTCCTGAACTTACCTGTACTCATATCAAAGATTGTACCTGTGTTGATATAAGGAATAAATGCTAAATCGTTATGGTCTCTCTTAACCATACTTAATATACTCATATTAACTCCTAACATATATTAGTTATTTTGACTACTACATAGTACTCTATATTTTAAACAAATATATAACCTTGTAACTGAAAATATCTTAATTATATATTACATACTTGGATATAGGAATTTCAGGTAACTAGTCGGCTACCGTTCTTATATTTTATTTTGAAAATCAAGGAGGCTACCATGGGTGGCGCAGTTATAGTTGTTGGTCTATCATCTTAATCCATTATGATTAAGTAAGATAACTAAACTTAACTTGAATTGATGGAATATAAAGCAGTATATTCCGTCGGAGGAGGTTACCCAGTTGAGTAACCTCTTTTCCTAACTATAACTATCCTTATTTTTTTATTCATCTAATGAGTATTTAGCAGGAGAGCAAGCTCATGGCAAATGAAATAATCCGACAACAAGAAATACAAGACCATAAAGACCTTATGGAAAAACTAAGGGAATGCTGTAATAGATTAGATGAATTATTTGCGGTGTATGATCTGCTGCAACTGGCAGTTCCTGACCACAATGAAAGCCGTTCCAGCCACAGAGATATAAGAGAAACTATCATTGCGTTAGATGAACGTGAAAGTGACCGCTATATGGAAGTAGTTAATTCTATCCGTACTAAGTCACAGGAACTTAATGATCTTATTACTCAACTACGTAGTGATACTACTGATGCAGATAATAGATTACAACAAGATCTGGAACACGCTCAGACTATTTTAGATGCAGTAACTGAAGGTAACTTTACTTATACTGATCCTATCGTAAGTGAAGTACGTTCTCGTACTTTTGCTAATGGTAATGCTGGTGAAGCGGTTATAGATGCAGTTGGTGCTCATGGTTACAACATGCTGTTTAGAATTAAGAGTACTAACGGTGTGTTTACTGGTGGTGCATATAACACTAAGTATCAAGTTAATTATGCCAGCAGTACTACTTTAGCTGGTAATGCTAATCGTGTAGATAAGTCTAATGTATTAATAGATGAAAATGGTAATGCTACTTTCTGTAATAATGTTACTGTAGCTAATACTGTAACTGCTGCTACTTTAACTGGTCATGTTACTGAACAGGTAGATAATGCAGTACATGCTGATGAAGCTGATCATGCTGTTTTAGGTAGTGCCTTAACTTCTAATGACAATAGTAATGCTCTAGCTGCTAACCAACTCATTTATACTTCTGGTCAGATGGCAGGTTATAGTGGTAGCAATAATTCATCTACTACTATGTCTTATCCTTCTAATGCTACTGCAGTTAATGCAGGTGGTATCGCTAATATACAGAATTTAAGGTTATTATGGGGAGCAAGTTCAGGTTATTGGCATGATTTATTTGTATCACCTAACCAGAGATACATTTGGCACCGTGATGTTCGCAATGGTACTGCTAACGCTTGGACTCGTATCGTAGAAGAAGATGGTACCAGTTGGAATATCAGTATCAGTGGTAATGCTCAAAGTGCTAATGTAGCTATCAATGCTAATCATGCAGTATCTGCAGATAAAGCTACTCAAGCAACTAATGCTACTAATGCGACTAATGCTAACTTAGCAGTTAATGCTACCCATGCAGTTAATGCAGATAATGCAGTTAATGCTCAAAATGCTACCTATGCTGCTGCTGCCGGTCATGCTACTACTGCTGACAGTGCAACTGATGCAGCTACTGCTAATGTTGCTATCAAGGATGGTGCTAATAACACGATTACTACCTACTATGTTACTTTAAGTACTACTCAGACTATTTCCGGTAATAAAACCTTTACCGGTACTAACAGTTTCAACAATGTAGTATCAGTAACTTCTACTAACCCAACTATGAAGTATACTAATACTTCTGTTAATAAGGGTACTGTACCATCAGGTAACGTTACGTTAAGTAGCATTAACTTTACTGATGCTGGTGGTAATCGTTTAGGTTATATTAATGATACTATTAATACTGCCGGTAAATCTACTACTGCTATCGCTAATCTTAATTTAGATGGTACTCATACTGCTGAACTAGCTATAGTACACAATACTAAAAATGCTAATACAGCAGAAGCAGTATTAACTAACGTAACTAGAGTTATACCAGATGTTAGCGGTAATATAGATCTTGGTAGCACTAGTAACAAGATAGGTACTATTTATAGTAAGAGTCTTATCTTAGATAATGATGGTGTAGGTACTGTAAAACTGTTAGCTAGAGAATATACTAATAACTCAACTAACAGTGCTTACAGTAACGTATCTGGTTCTTCTCTATATGCAGTATCATTTACTTCTTCTGGTGTTACCGTATCAGGTAGTTTAACTAGAGCTAACTGTGCATTAGTGATTGACCATAACTCACCACAATCCGGTACATGGCAACCGATACAACAATTATCTGGTTCATGGAGATCAGGTGGTAACTACATTATCGGCTTATATAGGAGGATATTATAAATGAGTATAGCTGCACAGATAGCACATGCTAAATGGTTAAATGCTAAGCATACTAGATTTGAATGTGATTATAACCATCCACAACTAGGTTGGGTACCATTCACTGCAGATGTTAATGATAAGTCTGAAATATCTAAAGAGTTGTTTAATAATCTAGTATCTTTAGAGATAGCAGAGTATGTAGAGCCTACTGTTGATTTAGAAGAACTAAAAGAACGTAAACATACTGAGCTCAAGAAGCTAAGAGATGAGTTACGTATGACCGAAACTATCGAGTTCAATGGAGATATATTCACTGCAGGTAAAGAAGATGATCAGAACAACATGAACACTTTCTATTCTAAAGCAGTAGCTATGAAGGCAGGGATAGTAGAGCGTAAGTTATTCAACTGGATGTCAGCTTCTAACACATTACGTACTTTTACACCAGAGGAAATAATAATACTAGCTACTCTTATGGAGAATAAAGTACAAGATATCTATGCAAGATACTGGTATGCAAGAGATGTACTGTTAGCTAATGCTACTACTAAAGAAGAAATTAATGGTATAACTATACCACCTACACGTTTGATGTAGATCAACTATGACTGTTTATATATTACTAATTTGATTGAGCAACATTAACACGTAACAGCTATTTACTGCTAGTGAATTTTGGCTCAATTGGGTTGTGTAGTACCCAACTGACTGCACTTAAGGCTATGATGATGGTAACGAGCATAGCCGAATATCTAATCATTTGGTGACGACAATAGCTTAATTCCTTAAGCCAAATGGTTAGATGCAGAATTGTACCCTTAAGATGGATGCCTAAACCACATCCATCTTTTGCCCTTATTTTTTTTTCTTTTTTCACAGGATACAATATTTAATAGCTTTTAGAAGAGAGGTGTTTGATATTTTTTATAATACAGTATCTTCTAATATAGATCGTAATGGGTACGATCAGTATACTGTATTTTACTAGTAGAGTAATAAATTGTATCGCATGTGGAGGTAAATTTTAATGTCTTGTAGCGATGAACCAATTATAGGCGTATATATAGTTGAAATATTGAGTTACTTCGGTTTAACTATTGATACTGATAGTAGTACTGATGATTGTCTTATCATGGATAATGACATCTGTATAGATGATGACATTGACTCAATACC